>Ga0187893_10001498_pt1 | contig 55847 bp, 53 predicted proteins | sample MA1701074metaG_FD_139574 | JGI IMG/M metagenome (GOLD analysis project Ga0187893, IMG submission 139574) | White microbial mat communities from a basaltic lava cave in the Kipuka Kanohina Cave System on the Island of Hawaii, USA - MA170107-4 metaG ...
CGACGAAAGATTAGAACGGATCGACCGTATGTTGAGCGGCCTCGTTCGCTCACTTCGACGCCGGAACAATCCATGACGCGATACTTTTCACCTTTCACTTTTTACATTTCACGGTAATATGCGCTGCGCGATCGTCCACTACCACGAACTCGCCCTCAAAGGCCGCAACCGGGAATATTTCGAGCAGCGGCTTGTGCGCAATATCCAATGGACGCTGAAGGACCTCGGCGTCAGACGCGTCGAGAATCTTCGCAGCCGGATTCGCGTGGTCCTACCTGACACGGTTTCGGACAAGACCATCAAAGAACGGCTCACACGAGTCTTCGGGATCGCCAACTTTTCGCTCGCCCATGGGTTGCCCCTCGATCTGGCCCATCCAGACCTGGGAGCGCTCAGCAAGGCGGTCATCGATGCGCTTCGTTCGCAATCTTTCTCCACCTTTCGCGTATCGGCGAAACGAGCAGACAAACGGCTGGCTCTGACCTCTATGGAAGTCGCGCGAGATATCGGCACAGCCGTATGTAAAAGAACAGGCAAGAAAGTCAGCCTGAGTAATCCCGACCTCACGGTGTATCTCGAGCTGCTCTCCAAAGAGGTCTACTACGCGATCGAAAAGATTCAGGGGCCGGGCGGAATGCCGGTGGGTGTCAGCGGGAAAGTCGCCTGCCTGATCTCCGGAGGGATCGATTCACCGGTCGCAGCCTATCGCATGATGAAGCGTGGATGCCGCGCTCTCTTCATCCACTTCTCCGGCCGACCGCTCGTAAGCCGTGCCTCGGAAGAGAAAGTGCGCGAACTCGTGCAAACCCTCACAGTCCATCAATACACGTCCACGCTTTACGTGATCCCGTTCGGGGAAATTCAACGTGACATTGTGACAAATGCGCCGGCCCCGTTTCGCGTGGTGCTCTACAGGCGCGTCATGATCCGTATCGCACAGGAATTAGCCAAACGCGAACACTGTTGGGGACTCGTCACTGGCGATAGCTTGGGGCAGGTCGCCTCGCAAACACCAGAAAACTTGACGGTTATCGAAGAGGCGGCAGAGTTGCCGCTCCTACGCCCGCTCATCGGGATGGACAAGATGGAAATCACCGACCAGGCTCAACATATCGGCACCTTCGCCATATCGATCGAGCCCGATCAGGACTGTTGCTCACTCTTCACCCCGCCGCACCCCAGCATAAAAACCAGATCCTCTGACATTCAGAAGGTCGAACGGATGTTCGATATTGGCGCGCTGGTGAAGCAGGGGATCGAGAAGGCTGAGCTTTCCCAATTCACATTTCCTCAGTAGCAGGATGCTGAAAAAGTCGCTTCTCTCACCCGCCCGACCCCGGCGCGCCGAGACGCGCCTTTTCCCAGGCAGCGTTCTCGGTTCATCGAAATCCTCAACGGGGACCCGGCTGCCTCACCACTCGGCGGCACGCACAGACGTGGTGCTCCTTATTCGTCGCACCGTGCGCCCCAGAGAGTACGCCTCCGGTTCTTGCTCCGCCTGCGGCCTTGCTGAACGGCCTTTTTGAGCATCCTGCGAGAATATTCTCATGTCATGCCACACTTGCGGCCCATCGAAGTTCTCGCCTATCAAAATAGATTTCTAGCAGCCTGGTAGCAGAAGATCCCGCCTGCTCTCACCGGGGTCGCCCCGACTGCTGTGCCTGGACAAGCGCCTTTTCCCTGATGATCCGAAAATGCGATTCCAGATCCCGCCGCATCGCCAGGGCGACCATCCAATCCGGCATATTCGAATCAATCTCGACGAGCAGTTCAAATTCGGCTTTTGTATGAGTTCCACCATCGACGGAGATTAGATTCCAGAACCGGCGGTACTGCTTGAAGTCGCCCCCCTTCAATTCCGTCAGTATCCCGCCGGCCGGCAGGGTCCTTGTCTCACTCAACAGGCGCTGCTCCCCTGGGAGCAGGGCATGGTCGATTCGGATATCCGTGACTACCTTGCCGTCCTGCTCCCGGATATCCGCCATCCGCATCCGTACCTCGAAGAGCTCAGGCCAATGGGCATAGTCGCTTAGTAATCGCTGAATGATTGCCGGTTCCACTGGAAAGAGAATCGTGGCGGTCGCCCGCACGCCGCCGGTGGGTTCGGTACGAACATCCAGCACGACCGGCTCGGCCGCACGGCTCCACCCGGACCAGCCAAACAGCAGACAACCCACAACGATCATCGCACCCCATAGCATGGCGCAATTATATAGACCGACTGTGAGCCAGGCGAGGACAAACAGGATGATGAAAAGCGCGAGACAGACTGGACGAGCGAGGCGGGTCAAACGAAATGGAGGCTCAATCTATTCACGTCGCGCCTTTCCCGCATGTCTCACGCTTCACGCGTCATGGTCTTGATTGACGCCCACAAACATGGCTGTGCTAGGATGCCACCTGATGAAACGCTGGCCCTTCCTGTTACTCATATTCATCGGCCTGTGGGGCCATTTAGAAGCAGCTCGCGCGCAACCCATGGACGACTCACACGTCACGACAGAACAGTCTTGTAGTTTCGGTATGGCAAAGGGAGAGGTTTCGCAGAGCTGTCACGTTCCCTTTCCCGTCGGCTGCCTCGTGGCCAATATCCCCGGAACCGACAAACCCTGGACGACCATCTCCAGGGGCGGAAAAACATCCTGCCGATTCGACGACAAAACCACAGACTGGAAAACCAAGATCACCGGCTCCTGTAGCCGCTGCAAATCTGACCATTGTTCGGTCCAGTTTAGCGTCCGGTTTGACTGTTCCCAACAATCGCACTAGCATGTCTCTCGCTGAGACGATCAAACGCGAAGCACTCGCTCTAGGATTCGATGCCGTCGGCATCAGCCGAGTAGGCCCGCACGGCCAGCCACCAGCTGAAGGCACTCCTTTCGTACCTCCCAACCCCACTGCCCCGTTACCCCATCTCTTATTCAGCCGCCTCACGGAATGGCTCCAGCGAGGCTACCAGGGCACGATGGCCTGGATGACTCGCGACCCGTCTCGTCGAGGCGATCCGCAGCAGGTATTGCCTGGATGCCGATCGGTGGTGTCAGTCGGGATGAACTACTACTCAGACAATCGTGCGAACGAACAGCCTGGAATGGGACGCATTGCCCGTTACGCCTGGGGGAAGGATTACCATACTGTGATGAGCCGGCGACTCTCGCAATTCGAAGCGAAAATCGCGGCCCTTGCGCCAGGCGTGATCACCAAAGCTTACGTCGATACCGGCCCGATCATGGAAAAGGCCTGGGCACAGCAGGCCGGCCTCGGCTGGATCGGGAAACATTCCAATCTTGTCTCGGCCGAATGCGGCTCATGGCTCCTGCTGGGAGAAATTCTGACGACTCTGGATCTGGAGCAAGATGAACCGGCCACGGATCTGTGCGGGAGCTGTACCCTTTGCATTCAGGCTTGCCCGACCGGGGCCATCGTCGAGCCCTATGTCGTCGATGCCCGTCTCTGTATCTCGTATTTGACCATCGAACTTCGCGGCGGTCGAGAAGTCATCTCCGACGATCTCGCTGCTCAGATGGGCAACCGTATCTTCGGCTGCGACGATTGCCTGGACGTCTGTCCGTTTAATCTTCGATCGGATGCAACGAGAGAACCAGCCTTTGCCCCCACTCCCTTGACCCTCGCTCCCAAACTCCAGGTCCTGGCGCAGATCAGCGAAGAGAGCTTTGCGGCGATGTTCAAGGAGAGCCCCCTCAAACGAGCCAAACAGAGCGGTCTCCTTCGCAACGTTGCGATTGCACAGGAGAACCACCGGCGACAGACAGGAGGCAGGGCCTCATAAGGACCCCCTGTTTTATTGGCAGGAAGAGGAGTAGGCTATTGCGTGTAGTTGGTGGTTCGCGGGGAGGCCTGAACAAGGAATGCCCCCTATGCATCCTCCGATCTTGCTGCTCATCTCGACCGATCTCCACGCCAGACCGTTGCTCGAAGAAGCCCTCGACCGTCACCACGCCACCATCCTTCCCGCTGTAACGACCGAAGAGGGTCTCCGCATCTTGAAAGACCAAGCAGACCTTGCGCTCGTCGTATGTGACGAGAGTCAGGGACGGATTGCGAGCCAAGTGATCCTGTCCCAGGCTAGGCGCACTGCTCAGACCATCCCCGTGATCATCCTCGGAACAGACGGATCAGCAAAAGCCGCAGTCGAGGCGTTACACCATGGCGCCACCGACTATCTCGCACAACCGGTCATTGCGAAGAACCTTCAGACTGCCATCCATAAGACCCACATCTTCGAAGCGCCAGAGCCCCAAGCCCGGGCAGAGCGTCCCTCCGCATTCGAACAGATCGTCAGCCGGTCGACTCAGATGGAACTGCTGAAACATCTTGCAGCAGAGGTCGCCCAAACCGATGCGACGACCGTCCTCATCACCGGCGAAAGCGGCACCGGCAAAGAACTCTTCGCCCATGGGATCCATGCCGCCAGCCCCCGGTCCAAAGGACCCTTCGTGGCGCTCAATTGTGCCGGTATTCCCGAGAACCTGCTCGAATCAGAACTGTTCGGCTATCAGCGCGGCGCCTTTACCGACGCGAAGCAGACCAAGCCAGGACGATTCCAACTCGCGGAGGGCGGCACGCTCTTTCTCGACGAAATCGGTGAGATGAGTCCATCCGCGCAGGTGAAACTCTTACGTGTCTTGGAGAATCACCAGGTTGATCCGCTGGGCGACACGCGTAGCATCCGCGTCGACATTCGCGTGATCGCGGCCACGAACGAAGATTTACCGGCTCAGATCAAGGCCGGGCGATTCCGCCTGGATCTCTACTATCGGCTGAACGTCTACCAATTACGTATCCCGCCGCTCCGTGAACGACCAGAAGATATCGAACCGATTCTGACATCGTTCCTAGAGGTCGCCCGCCGGGATCATGGCTGTCGCATCAATAGCGTCACCCCAGCCGCGCTGACCATCTTGCAGGGCCACGACTGGCCCGGCAACGTACGAGAACTGCACAACGTAGTCGAAGGGCTCACCATTACCTGCAAAGATGAGCTGATCCGGCCGGACCATCTCCCTGTTTCTCTGCGAGACTCCCAATCGGCGAGATCAAACGGAGAGATCGAGAAGACCTCGCTCTTGGCCTTCGGCCTCTCGGCTCAGGAGATGGAAAAGAAACTGTTAAAGGAAGCGCTGAAACGCACAGGCGGCAATATTTCCGAAGCCAGCCGGCTCCTCAAGATCACCCGCAATACACTGCGGTATCGCATAGCAAAATACCAACTCTAGTCGGATGCTGAAACAAGCCCCCAACTTCGTTCTCGGCTCAACAGAATCCTCAACGTAGCCGAGAGGCTACGCCTCCGGTTCTGTCATCGCCTGCGGCCTCGTTGGAGGCCCGTTTGAGCATCCTCACCGGAATATGAAGAGTTTCAGAAACGTGCTGCTCGTTGTGAATCGAGCGCCCAACGCGAGCGAACTTGATGAACTTGCTAGGGTAGCGCAGCTTCAAGGACCTTCTCCTTTGTGTACATATTATCGAGCGTGCCCTCTATCAGCTTTTGAATCTTCTCGATGTTCGGCAGTTCCTCGACACCCGTGATGATGTTCTGAACAATTCCCGTAAAACGCTTCCCTTGAACTTCGCGAACGTGGAGCTTTGCATCCATTACCGTGAGATCAGAATGCACGTGAACTTGATCTCTAGAATTAGTAATGCACTCATGCAAAGCCAACATGTCTGTCGGTATGCATGATGTGTCGAGACGTCTCTTCCTCCCGCTACCGCGAGATTCCCTGTATGGCTTTGAATACTCGACAAGGGCGAACCTAAATGCAGGGCCAACTAATGGATTACCACTCTCCGCCTTGATGATATTAATCAGCCGCCAAGCATTATTCAGCGACGCGATGCATGACACGAAGTGGACGAACTCTTCCTCTTGCTCAGTCATGTCACGCCCTAATTGTGAGTTATCTGGTTCCGTATGCAATTCCCTTTGTGGCTAATGCTCGGTGTCAGGCCGCTAAACTGGGCCCCCTGGTCCAAACAATGATTCCGGTAAGACACGGACATCTTTTCTCGCTCTACAGTACGATTAGCTCGCACAAGTCGGAAACTTTCCCTAGGCTCAGCTTAATCGGTTCCAATCTTTTGATAGGATCTTTGGGTTTCAACACAATCCTATATTCGTGCTGATACCAAAACCGAAAGTGTTTGCTGAGGGGAATATCCTCAATCCGGTTAGGGCGCAAAGGGTCGTAATAACAGACCATCTTCTCCGCAAAGAGCCAATCGGAATATCCCTGCTTGCAAGCTTCTACAATCTTCATGGCAAAACTCTTTGGCTCATGGACCAACAGGCAAGCATCGGACTTGAAATCGTCAAACAAGCGGTGATCATATTTTGCCGCAGTGCAGTATATGTAAAAATCGGTCTCCGACGTCTTGGTGGCGAATATCCTTCCAGCAATGGGGATCTCCTGATACTTACCGTTGTCGTTTTGCCTCTCCAGCCGTGTGCCTACGGGTAGCCCTACAATCGTCTCCAATTCCTTGTCACGGATGGCAAGATTCAAGGATGGATCGCTATAGCCTGAAGCCGGACGTATCCAGATCTGCCCCTCGTCGTGTAATTCTTTCAGCTCGGCAAGTTTTCCATACTTAACAAAATACGGAGAGGTGGGAAGCGAACGACCTCCCCACGCGCGAATGGCTTTCTTGACCTTTGGATACTCAGGGAAGAATATTTCAGGAGAAGCCAAAGCTATTGCCTTTGACTTTTCCTGACGAAGCTCTAATTCAAGTTCTACGTCTGCAGTTCTCGCTATCAGCCCACTTACGCTCGAAGAAAAATCATACGATGGAATTCCGGTAGTAGAAAACGTCAGCATATTGCGCTGGATATCTATTAATCGTTGAATCAACTCTTCGAGTGAAGAATGCTCAAGGTATCTTTCAGCCAGATATTGAGTTCGCTGAGATTCAGATGCTTCAAGAGGGGTTTTGTGTTGAAACGTCACAGCGCTTCCTCAACTCTACGAATCCACATTTCTGTTATCAAGCCCAATTCACCCTGATCCGCAGCTTGCAGAACATCCAAGTATTTACGCCGCGCAGCAGGATCAGCGGGAGCAGTTTCGACATGAGGCAAGGCGAGCTTGTACAGCAGGCCGGCTAGAAGAACGCGGCCGATTCGGCCATTGAAATCCTTGAAGGGATGAATCCACTGAAACCGCCAGTCGGCCCAGGCCAGAAGTTCTGCACAATTCGCAACTGACTCCTGATTGAGGTGCAACAGCCGCGCGCTCAGGTCGTCACAGAGCTGCCGCATGTGGATCGGTACTTCGTAGTACGGCGGTGGGGTGTGGGCGCCGACCTGCACATTCACATCACGGAACCGGCCGGCCCAATCGGGATATAAGTGACCAGCTAATCGCTTGTGACGGAGGCACAGCCACTCTGAGGTGATAATGATCTGATCAGGACGGCTCTGAAGAATTTCGTCATAGATCGCGACGAGCGGAACGGCGAGACGTTCGGACAGTTCTTGATAAGAGAGGTGGCCTTCAGCGGTCTCGAACTCGCGAGTGGACCCTAGCTCGCTTTGCTCTTCAGCCCCGTTGTCAGGGTCTTGAGGCGATCCATACTGACCGGCTGGTTCTCGAACGCCATGGACTGGCTCACCCTTTCCAGCAGGACTTTCCGGTGGGCCGCTGCCACCTTCGCCGGAGTATTGTGCTGGCTGCGCCACTGTTGCAGCCGCGCGTCGGCTTGCGCGAGGTCGATCGACTGGTTCGGTTTCTGATTCATGGCCGTCATTCTCCTTAAGTTTTGGCAGAGATGCAACCGAAGCCTTGGTTCGACTGGACTCACCACGGGCTTCGACAACCTTGACCTCCTCTTCCGTCAAGCCGTAAAGGTCATAGACCAGGCGGTCAATCCCCTGATCGGTTGCGTCGATCTGTCGTTGCAGGCGTTCTTTGTCGGCAGGCGTATTTGCCTCTGAGAGACGCTTATGCAAATCCAAGTTACGCTCGACGAGCACGACCATCCGACCATGGGTTTCCTTGTCTGCCTTCGAGGTGAAGTCAATGACTCGGATCGGCACCTTTTCCATATATTGATAGATGAGTCGATAACGATACTGGCCCGCACGAACTCCGAACGGGATGCTGAGATTGCCGATCGCAAACCAAAATAATCGGCTGTTCAGAATGCCAAGGAGGTATAGATCGTCCACACCCAAGCAGTACGCGGTATTGGCGAGATACCGGCCGCTCCGATCTAGAAAGAAACGTGGGGCCTTGCAGATGTCGGGGAAGATGATCTTGGGGCCGTCAAATATTGGGTAGTACGCTACATCATCCTGAATCTCATGCCACTCATACCGCCCTGGCTTTCTTCCCACCTTATCGTTTGAAGATTTCTTGGGAGTTAGCTCGGTCTTCCATTTGTTTAAATGTTCACGAATAGCCGGATAGCGACCAATATCGACACCCCGCCGGGCGAATATGAGCCACGTATCGGGATCTTCAATGTAGTAACGCCTAACATCCTCGCCTCCTAGCAGCGGTTTGATTAACTCCTCGCTTGCCTTGTTCTTTCGAATAAGAGTTTTCCGGGTTTCCGAGTTAATGATGAATGCGTCATTGAGCCCAGACGTCACGCCACGAAAGAACTTGCCCTCAACGTATTCGCCAAGCGGCTTGCCGGCTTTCATAACTTTTTCAAAAACTGTTGCCTCCTCGTCAGATTTCAGAGACCAGGCCTCCGGCGAGAGGCGTTCATGTGGAACCGTGAAACGATGGTCAATTGCGCTGTCGTCGAGACTCGCAAAGTCCAATGAAGGAATGCGTGAGACTTCGATACGTGGAGGCTGCTTCGTTTTCGCCAGGAGCGGTATACAGACATAGGTGTCTTTCGCATTCTCGAACACAGCCAGCCCACCGAAGTCCAAGATGCGGAGCACGGCGGCTTGCTTCTTGAGCGTACGGCGCAATGCCTCTCCGTATGTCGTGCGGAGAAAGCTGCTGGACACAATGAAGCTAAAGCGTCCCCCTTCGCGGAGCAGCGTGACGCTCTTCTCCATGAAGTAGGCATACAAATCAGCAACCCCGTCGTAGGCCTCGTAGCGTTGAGTGAGATAGTCTTTGAATCCAGACAGGGATTCTTGCCGCACATACGGTGGATTGCCGATCACCACATCGAACCCGCCTGCCTTCATGATCTCGGAGAACTCAGCCTCCCAATCGAACGGATTCACACGCCTCATTTCCTCTTCATCCGGCATGAGTTGCCCCGCGAAGTAATCCGGACCGATGAGGCTGTTGCCGCACTTGATGTTCTGGCCGAGGTCTGGCAGCGCGCGCTCGTGGACGAAGGAGAGCTGCCGTTTGAGGGTTTCGTCGCTTTCACCTTCCAAGACTTTCAACAGCAGGCTGAGCTTCGTGACTTCCACAGCCTGGCTGTCGATATCCACGCCGTAGATGTTGTTCAGCAGGATGCGTTTCTTCTCCTGGGTGGTCAGACGCCACTCGCCGCTGATCGCCTGAAAGAGTTCCTTGCGGTGTTTCTCCGGGCCGTCCGTTACATACCAGTCGCGATGATAGTTCAACAGATATCGATACGCGCCGATTAGAAACGATCCCGACCCACAGGCCGGATCGAGAATCCGCAACTTGGAGATCTGCTTCGGCGTCTTGCCTTCACACAACACGCCGACAGTATGCTTGACGATGTACTCAACGATATAGGCGGGCGTGTAATAGACACCGCCGGCTTTCTTTACTTCCGGCTTCTCTTCCACCTTTGCCTGATGCCCAGCCGTGAGCCGGATGACCTTGCCGAGAAACTGTTCATAGACTTGGCCAAGAATTTCCGTAGGAAAGACGGAGAACTCATAGGGGCTCTGGGGATAGTAGAGCCGGCTCAGAATATCCTTGAGCACCTTGTCGTCGATCTTCAGCCGAGGCGTGAGATCGTCGGGCGATTCAGCCCGGTCCTTTTCTGGGTGGAAGTGAAAGAGGCCGGAGTTGTATCGGTCGTCGGCCTGTTCGTAGAGATAGCGAAGCCGCCCATAGATGTTCTGGCCGTTGAGGAGCGCTTGAAGCCGGGCGTAGGGCTCGACACCGCGATCTTCGCAAATGCGGAGGAAGATGAGCCGGTCGATGGTGCGCTGGACGGCAAAGTTCAGCTCGTGGACGGACAGCTTCGGATTGCGGAGCGCGAGATTCTTAGCCAGTGCTTCCCGCCAGGTTTCGATCTCCTTCAAGAATTCAGCATCGACCGTGGCCGTGCCGCGCTTGCGGTCGGTGACGGCATACTTATCGAAGGAACCTTTGAGAACCGCCTCTTTGGTGAAGATGGAGGCGATCTCGTCCCATTTGGCCAGATAGTCTCGATAGGTGAGATAGAGAATGCGCCCGCTACTGGGTTTATCGGAGGGGTTGGGGCGTGTCCGGCAATCATAGACGGCAAACTCCTCGAAGTCCGTCAGAATGGATAGCGGGAGTTTTGCCGACCAGGCATAACGGCGAAGCTGATAGGCGGGGCTGAGATCGTCTTTCAGATTGACGGCAGGTTTCTTGGCTTCGAGGAAAAATTTGCGCGCGCCGCCGATACGAAAACAATAGTCGGGAGCTTTGGTGTAGCCGCCGATCTTGATGGCATCTTCATGGATGACATCTTTGTACACCTCGGCGTGGCCCTGCTTATTGGCGACATCCCACCCGAGCGCCTCGAAGAACGGATCGAGAAACTCCCGACGCAGTTGGGTTTCATTGTAACCTTGGCTCTTGTAGGACTCGCGGTTCTGCTCGAACCGGTCGATGAGGGTGGCAACGATAGGGGGCGCTTGACTCATAGCTGGCAGTCACTCTTTATTTCTGTGTCGGTGCCGCCGAAGAATACCCCTTTCTCCGCGGGAAATCACCCCGGCTTTTAGAGTGGAAACAGTGCAGGAGGTGAGGATCAAAGGACTTAGATGAGGGATTTGGGGTCAGCAACTGTCTTAACTGTTAAGCGTGCTGAGGCTGTTCCGTCCACGGGCGCGTCCGATGCTTGAGCATTGCGTTGAGTGTGGTCAGCAGTTTCCGCATACAAGCGATGAGGGCCTTCTCTGTTCCGCATCTCCCCCAAAGGAGTCGCCAGGCTGGCCTTCAGTGCGCGTGTTCTACCTTCTTCTTTGAGGGCTGGCTAGATGGTTTCCCACTGCGCGTGTCCAACGAGGGTCTTCCGAGACCGCGCGTTGCACGAGCACAGGAGATCATCTAGCCCGCCCTCTCACACTCCCTCCAAGCTCGCTCGTTGTCTCTTCGAGGATGGGGCCTGATTGATCTTCCACTGCGCGCGTCCAACGAGGGCCTTCTGAGGCCGCGCGTTGCGCGAGCACAGAAGATCATCAGGCTCCATCCCCTTTTCATCCGCCCATCGTCAGCACGACTCGAAACCGTGCCTTGCCGCTCAGCATGCGATCGTAGGCGGCAGCGGCTTGTTCGAGTGGGAAGGTCTCGACCATGGGGCGGATGCCGGTCAGCGCACAGAAGTTGAGTGTATCTTCTGAATCTCTGGCGGTTCCGGATGGCCAGCCTTGAATCGACCGGCGCGCGCCGATGAGTTGAATGGGCGTCACAGTAATGGGGTCGGCTGATGCCCCCACTACCAGCAACTTGCCACCGACACCGAGTCCATCGATCAGCTCCGACATCGATTTGCTGTTCGGAGCGGTGGCAAGAATGACCGAGGCGCCGCCAAGCTTGGTCAATTCGTTTGCGGCGTTGGTTGTGTCTGTGTCGAGATAGAAGGCAGCACCGAGCTTCAACGCTAACGCTTCCTTGTCTTGGCCTCGCCCGATCGCCACGGTGCAATAGCCCAGCTGGCTGGCGAACTGGATACCCAGATGCCCAAGCCCGCCCAGTCCTTGCACTGCCACGAGATCTCCTGATTTCGCCCCGCTATGGCGCAAGCTGTTGAAGGTTGTGACGCCTGCGCAGAGGATGGGCGCCGCCTCGACCGGCGAAAGTGCGTCTGGAATTGCAGCCACGGCTTCGCTCCGTGCAATCATGTATTGGGCATACCCGCCGTCTTCCTGGAATCCCGTGACTTGAAAGCTCTGACAGCCCATGAAATCCCCGCGGCGGCAGGAGACGCATTGTCCGCAATGTCCGCCGTGCCAGCCTACACCAGCCCGCTGACCTTTCTTCCAGATCGTCACACCCGGTCCAACGGCATCAATCACACCGGCGATCTCATGCCCCGTCACTCGCGGGTATTCCAAGCCCGGCCAGTGCCCTTCCTTCACAAAGACATCGCTATGACAGACGCCGCAAGCCTGTATCTTGATGCGGACGGTATGAGGCCCCGGTTCAGGCACCTGACGACTCACTGTCTCGAACGCGCCGCCCGGACCGTTCACTTGCACTGCAATCATCTGCGGCATCACGACCTCCTTGGACTGTATTGCATGTAAGTGCCCGTTCCTGTCTCACTCTCAGCGCGATTGCTCCGAACCCGGGCTCACGATGATCGGCACAGAGGATTTATCCGGCACAATGACCATCTTGGCGCTGGGACTCTCGTATAATTTGAATTTGAGATAGTCCGGCGTAAGTGTTTTCGTGATGATCTCCTGCGCCTGGGATTGACCGATGGCGCGAATGCGCAGGCTCTCGCTTTCGCCCTCGGCACGGATTCGCAACGAATCTCCCTCGCCTTTGGCATGAATCCTGGCGATCTCGGCATTACGTTGCGCAATGACCAGCTCGAATTCCTTTTGCTCCTTCTCCTGTTCTTTTGCTTGTTTACTCTCGATGGCTTGCAACACCATTTTGGAAAACTCAATTTCTGACAACGCCACGCTGTAGATATTGAGATGCCGTCCTTTGAGTGACTCGACCATCACCGCTTCGATCTTGTTCCCGATTTCGCTGCTTCGTTCCGGGAGCGTAACCATCGCGTATTGGGCGACAACGCCCCTCACCGCCGATAAAAATTGAGGCCTGACAAGCTGCTGGTACCAATTGTGCCCCACCTCCTGAGCGAGAAAATAGACTTCCTCAGGAATCGGGCTCATCGTGATCACCACGCGCAAGCTCACTGAGAGATCGTCGGCGGTCAAGGCATCGATCTTCTCACTAAAGCTCTGATATCGGACGTCATACTCAAAGACATCGTTCCACGGCGCGCGCCAATAGAACCCATTCTTGAGCGGCTCGTTCACCAAGCCCGCGGTCAAAGGATACCACCGGAGACCTCGCATTCCCGGGTCGATAGTCCTCCCACACCCGTCCATCAACAACAGAATCGGTATCGCCAGCAGAAACACGTGAGAAAGAGTGGGCCGCTTCATAGATCCTCCTAGTTATTGTAGTGGTCGGTCCTCTTCTTCTTATTAATACAGCGGTTCATCGGTCACCGACGCTGCCGTCCTCCCGTTCGAGCGGCATCCGTATGGGCTTCAGCTCGACGTTCCAGATCCTGAGCCGCTACGGCATAGTACTCCGAGAGTTGCAGGGCTCCACTGACCCAGTCTGACTGAGGGCCGAAGAGATGCTCATACCGAACAGCGCTCTCGGCAACCGAGCCGGCCTTTTCTCTCAGAACCATGGCCTGGTCACGATAGTAGCCGGCAATGGCCATATGATCCTGCGATGGACCGAAATCGGTTGTGTCGATTTTCGCAGCAGGCTGCGTGCAGCCGGCAGCGGCGAATGAACAGAGTAGGATCAGCATACCCCATCCGACATAATGCGAGAGTGTCGCATGCCATCGATTGTTCATTGTATCCTCCCTACGCAGTTCAGCGCATGACATCGATCATGGGAAAGGCAGGCTGACTTCGGTGTACCGCCGTGACAAACCTGCCTGATGACTACGGTCTCATTGAACTCGATCGCCACCGAAATGCGCTTGGTCAGCAGTTTCCACATACAGAAGGGGGCACCATCTTGGCTTTGTGCACCCCAGACAACCAATAATAAGCTGTTCTAGCAGCTGGATTATATCGTGCCGCTACAACGGCGGCCAAGTAGAGGGTTCTGGACCTGCGCGCACGCACCCCAGGCATCCATTGCCCTGAGCGCTCATGAGGATCGTGACTTGACTTGAGGCCCGTTCATCGAACGATTGGTTCAGGATATGCGCGTGCTTCATAGACAAAACAACACGGGCGACCTCGCACCAAAGTAGGAGGTCGCCCGTGAATGGCGCTCTATTTTCTAGCCCACTGAAGTCGCGTGTATGCGTTAGTAGGGGATCACATGCAAACAGTCCTTGCTCTCGTTGTTCCACACCACATCACACAGGTTGGACATGCGCGCCACGATCTGCGCTGCCACGCCCCCCGTGCCCCCGAACAGCCCGCACCAGCCCAGGGTCACAAAGCCCCAGTGCAACGGCGCGGCAAAGAGTTCATCGACAAACCAGAACGCATGGCCCCACTCGTTGAGCCCCACATTGGGGAGAATCATCATCGGCCCCACGATCGCTCCCACCAAGGGGAATGAGATCCCCTTGCTGTACTGCGGCAGCCGGGTCCTGGCATACAGCCACACTGCCTGGCCACAGGTGATGTACAACGGGAAAGTGAAGTAGAAGGCGATGATATGGCTGGCGGTGAAGCTCGTATCACGGATGATCACCTGGTGCCACGACGCATCCTGTTCAAGGGTATAGCTCCCTGCCCAGTACACACCGAACACATAAACCGCGAGCCACATCATCCAATAAAAATACCGCTTCAGTTCCGTCTTGGGGTCCAAGTTGGCCAGGTTACGATCCCGCGTATTCCAAATCCACCCCAAGGTTGCAGCCGCAAAGATGACGTTGGCAATCACATTAAATCGCCAGAGGCCCATCCAGACGTTTTCGAACTCCGGCGTCATCGAGTCCAAGCCGTGGGAGTAGCCGAAGACACGCTGAAACACGACCTCGGCGCCCACCGCCGCCAACATTGTGAACCAGCCAATCTTAAGAGGCCGGGAGTCGTACCAGAGCGACATGTCATACCCGAGATCGCTCCCACCCAATGTAGTTGTTTTTGCCATGTTCTTAACCTCCCTTCATATGCTTGGGAACCACCCCTGTGGGTTGGTCGTGAAAACCCCTGCGAAAGATCTTGCCTGCCATTTCCACCTCCTCTTTTCTGTTAGATCCGCAGAGGCAACCGTCAATTCATGATGGTGTCAATGAGCAATTCACATTCCAGCAGAAATCCCGCGTGACTTAGCCATCGACGATGCTGAAACTTCAATGGAACTAGTGATTTCGCTCGAGACTTTCTGCAGCAAACAAATTGACGTGTCGAAGATGAGCTGCTGAATTATCAGCACGGTGCCGAAAAATCAGCTTTCACTCGGAATACTCACGGGGCTGTGTGAAAAACCGGGCAAGGGGGACGAAAGACATCGAGCTTCTCTATTTTAGTCAGCTCTGAAAAGTTTTGCGTTTCAGGCCAGGACCGATTGACAGGGTGGATGAACGAACACAACGTGGTGTGACGGTCGTTCTTATCTATGTGCCGGTGCATGACGTCCAAGATAAAAGATTACGGCACCCGTCGATAGTCAGGCTAGTGACTTATGACGAGCGCCGGGCGTATTATTGATGTCCTGTGATATGATCAAGACACACTCCGCCGACGGAGTGAGGTGCGCACAATCGGCAACCCTCTGTTGAAGACTTGCCAAGGGCGTAGGCTTCGCGCAATGACGGGACGAGAGAGTTCGCCAGGAAGACGACGGCCAGACGAACATCCCTCTTAGCTGGTCGGGACAGAACCCACCCCTATTCAGGAGAGGACATATGGAAACCGACCGTCACACTTATTCAGGAGAGGACATATGGAAACCGACCGTCACACTGAAACCGATCAAGGATCAGGCGTGCTCGATGACCTCTCCCATACAGTTAAAGACCGAAAACGGACCGAGACATTGCTTGCCGGAGAAAATCGCATTCTCGAGATGATCGCCACCGGATATGGACTCTCAGACATCCTTGATGCCTTGTGCCGACTCATCGAAGATATCGCGAGCGGATCTCTCTGTGGAATTGTGCTGGTCGACCCTATCACAAATCGACTGCAGCACGGAGCAGCGCCCAGCCTCCCCCTCAGCTATAACGAGTCGATCCATGGCAGACCCGTGAATCTCTTTTCGGGTCCATGCGCCATGGCAGCATGTCTCAAAGAACAAGTGATTGCCGCCGATGTCGCGTCGGACACACGATGGGATACATACGAATGGCGCGCCCTGGCCATGGCACACGGACTGCGGGCATGTTGGTCCACACCAATCTTGTCATCCGATGAAACAGTATTGGGCACCTTCGCGATCTACTCACGCGAACCTGGCAGCCCTACCGCACAACATCAACACCTCATCGGACAGATTACGCATCTGGCGACTGTGGCCATTGAGGAAAAGCATGCGGAAGAAAAGCTCCGTCAGAGCGAAAAAGAGCTGCGCCGCATCACCGACGCCATAGATCAACGCATTGCTGTCCACGGACCCGATGGAAAAATTCTGTATGTGAATCGAGCCATGCGCGAGTATAGCGGTCTGGGCGTAGAGGACGTCATGGCGGATGACTTTCGCGCACGACTCGTTCATCCCGATGATTTGAAGAAATCACAGGACGAGCGCCAGCATGGGCTCGAACGCGGAACGCCGTTTGAATTGGAGCTACGAGCTCGCCGCCATGACGGGCAGCACCGGTGGTTTCTGATCCGCTATAACCCGTTGCGGGACGATGAGGAACGGATCATTCGCTGGTACTCGACGGGAACCGACATCGACGATCGCAAACGGGACGAAGAGAGGATTCAAAAAGAAAACCTGGCGTTGCGCGAAGAGATCGATCAGTCTTCGATGTTCGAGGAAATCGTCGGTTCGTCGGACGTCATCCGCAACATATTGAAGCAAGTCGCCAAAGTGGCGCCGTCTGATTCCACGGTGCTTATTCTGGGTGAGACCGGGACGGGCAAGGAACTGATCGCACGGGCCATTCACAAGCGCTCGAAGCGGTCATCCCGGGCGTTTATTACCGTCAATTGTGCGGCGATCCCAGCTTCGCTCATTGCCTCTGAGTTGTTCGGACACGAGAAAGGGGCGTTTACGGGGGCAATGCAACGGCGTCTTGGACGGTTTGAACTAGCCGATGGGGGGACGATCTTCCTTGACGAGATCGGGGATCTGCCGGCCGAGACCCAAATCACTCTGTTGAGAGTGCTCCAAGAGGGAGAAATTGAACGGGTCGGCGGCAGCCAATCGATTTCCGTCAATGTGCGCGTGCTGGCCGCCACGAATCGTGATCTGAAGGCAGCCATGGCAGCAGGCACATTTCGCCAGGATCTCTTTTACAGGCTGAATGTCTTTCCAATCCAGGTCCCATCGTTGCGCGAACGCATGGAGGATATTCCGTTACTCGTCACCTACCTGATCGAACGCTATGCAAAGAAGGCCGGGAAAAAGATCAGGAACATCCAGAAAGAGACCCTGGAGCTGTTTCAGGCCTACGACTGGCCCGGCAATATCCGCGAGCTGCAGAATGTCATCCAGCGGGCTATTGTGCTCTGCGAGAGCGAAACATTTTCTGTCGACGAGACCTGGCTGAAACGGGAAAAGCATCGGCTGTCGGGGTCGGTGATTCCCCTAGGTGCCACACTTGCCGAGCATGAAAAGGACATCATTGAAGCTGCGTTGGCAGATTGCGGGGGCCAGGTCAGCGGCCCAACCGGCGCCGCGGCCAAGCTCGGACTCCCGAGGCAGACGCTTGAGTCGAAAATCACGGCCCTGGGAATCAACAAGCATCGATTCAAGACTCGACAAGCCGACTACGCACGATAAAGAGATATGCCGAAAACTGCTTAAAGGCTGGCCGAAAAAGTCAGTCTCTCGCAAATCGTCGTTTCCAGCTTAGAATGTTTTCCTGACTTCACCCCCTCTCACCATCTTCCACGCAATTGTCTCTGGGAATTAGAGTTTCACCGGATACTTCTGCCTCTTTTGCCGATCGTTCGGCAAATGCTGATACTTCGGCAGCAACCTTAGCGCTAACCATAAGTATATTAAGGGCTTACAACTGGTCCTTTCATTGCTCTACTCATTGTCATCGAGATCGCAGGAGTCGCGCATGACGATACGGATTGAAAAACAAACAGACAAACTCATGACGATGATTTGGGTGAGCGGTCGGTTGCAATCGAACCATTTGAATGAATTGAAGACGCAACTTGAAGGCGCGCAGTCACGGATTGTGCTGGACCTCAACGGAGTGACGCTCGTGGATGTCGAGATCGTTCGATTTCTGAACGCCTGCGAGAAAGGAGGTGTCGAACTCCTTAACAGCTTGCCATACATACAGGAGTGGATGATCCGTGAAAAAGGGAGGAATGGATAGGGAGCGTCGGTTCTGGCAACCAAAACCGACCCACGCACAAGAAAGGAAAATTCCCATGGCCAATACACCTACCCAAAAGATCGATCATGCGCTGAAGCACATTATTTTCATTATTCTTGGCGCCTTGACTGTTATGTGCCTGGCACTCGGTACTGGCTACTTCCAGCCTTAGCCATGGAGGCACAGGTGCGAAGCGGGACACACATGGTCCAGTCAACATAGGAGACGTGCAATGAGATGCGCCCGGTGCAATGGATTGATGGTCCGCGAGAAGTTTGAAGACCTCGGAGGGCTCGGGTCAGGTACCATGAGTATGCCGGATGGCGTTGCATCAACTGTGGGGCGATTGTCGATCCCGTGATTACTGCACATCGATGCCTCACGTCGCAGGCAACAGCGACTCACTCGGCATTGACAACCGTGTAAGGACGCTTCGTCTATGCACACTTATTTATCGAGAATTGGTGGCGCCGCGACTCAGCTCGGCGTCTCCCGCTGAGGTAGATGGGACCTTCTTAACACCCCGGAGGGGCCCGTCTCCTCAGTGAGCAGCAGAAACGGATAACCGGAGTGAACGAATGGGGCTCTCGGCAGTGATAGGCAGAGCAGCATGGGCCAGAACTTCACACGGTATCAAAACAGGAGGGTTGGCCATGATTAGGCAAATGACACGAGCAGGCTCTATGGTGCTCCTCCTTGTTGCCGTGCTGTACCCCGGCGCAGCCGTTGCACATGAAGGAGTAGATTTGGAAATAGACCCCTGCGTGCGCTGGGTCGGTAAGAGCGCAGTGCATTTCAACGCCTACCAGCCGCAACACGAGCTGAAAGCTCAATACTGCACGGACATTCCCAAGACAGGCGAGACGTTCCTGGTCGTGGATCTCGTGGACCCGGCATTGCGTAACGTGCCGGTAGGCCTGCGGATCATGAAGGGGAATGAGAGCAATGAGGCAGAAGCTCAGATGGTGGCGGAGTGGCGTCCGAGCCACCACCCGACCGGAGTAGTCAGTGGCGAAGCCACTCTGGATGAGGGCCTGTATAGAGTCATCATTACGGCGGAGGGGCGAAATCCTTCTCGCTACCAGTATCTCTTGCGGGTGCAGATGATCGATTACCAGAAGTTGGTGAATTCCGTGGTGGTACCACTGCTCGGCGTGCTGTTATGCGCCTGGCTCGGTTACAAGCTCCTACGATCGAAGTGGCTGCGGAATCGGTGGGCAGGCGTTCGTTCGTAGGAAGCCGAGCGTTCCAGCCCGCGAGCACATGGTTCACCATTCCAGAGGGAGGAGGCTGACAATGTCTATACAATTTCTGAAACCTGCCGGCCCGCGCTTCGTGACATCGCAAACCGACGCACCTTTGAAAAAGAAAGACAAGCTTCCTTGGTATGTCTACTTTATCGGAGCAGCGATCTATACCGCTCTTGCCAGTTGGCTGTTCGCAGAATCGTCTCCTCTGGCATGGGTTTGCCTCATCAGCGCACCGGTGGGATTTTTGTATGCCTGGGGAGCCTGGAAAAAAGAGAAACAAGGCTAGAGGTAAAGTCTAAACCCTGTGCGACAGCGAGCCCGACTATGGGGCGATGGGCACAATCCACGCTCCGCATATGCTTGGATGCTGAGCTAGGGTCGCTAGAGAGCACTGGATCGAAACAAGATGGTAAATAGCCAACTGAGGAAGGAGCCTGATGGAATCATAGATGGATGCACTTGTCGACCGTCTGGCAAATAACAATTCGGGTCTTATACCGTTCCCCGCTCCGACCTACGCGGAGGTTCAGCGCACCTTCGGCAACTTGGTGCATGCCATGTATCGACTCGAAGTAGTCGGAGTCGATCGCCTCCCCATCGGACCTGCCGTCATCACTCCGAATCACGACTCGGTGCTCGACGGGATCATCCTGGGGGCGGCGATTTCGCGGGAATTGCGTTTCCTCGCGAAGGCAGAGCTCTGGCGATCCCGACTACTCGCGTGGATGCTCGACGGGCTTGGTGCAATAAGAATTAAGCGTGGCCACGGAGACCAACTTGCTCTTGCACGGATGCGGCAAGCGCTTGAAGCTGGACAGACAGTCGCGATTTTCCCGCAGGGCGCCGTCCGCGGTGAGCGTGTGTGGCACCGGGGTGCCGCACGCCTGGCGCTCGTGACGGGCGCGCCCCTTGTGCCGGTCCGCCTCATCGGCACAGCACAGGCCCTCTCGCAAAGGAGAATCGGCTTCCCGCAGTTGCGCGTCATCATTGGAGAGCCGATCAAAGTCGCACAAGCCCCGGAAGAACCGGCCGCAGCGACGGCGCTGACCAAGTGGTTACGCATCGCCGTCGAATCGCTGGCCTAGCCGCCTTCCACACCCTACGTGTTGGATTGCGCTATCGTCGACTCATCTTACTGCGCTTCAATCCAACTTCTACGCTATTTGTCCACTGCCCTAAAAAAATCAATGATCGCTTTATTTTTCCCCGGCCATTCGGGGTGTCTCCCCGTGCCTTCGCAATAACGTGTTGCGACATTGTTCTTACAACCCTTGTACGCGAGGCAGCCGTCCGCGTCTTTTTCAGGGCTCGCAGTATCGCAGCCATTGCAGGCAGCCCACCACTGTATCGCCTCTTTACCATAGCCGGGGAAAAGACTGTCCTGGCTACTATGCATGACCATAACAGGAAGTGGGTTAGGACAATGATATTGTTTCAAATCCTCACCTCGAATGCCCACCGCACTGGGGGCAATCGCCGCTGGAATATGTTTAGTGCCAGTGAGAAACGCGATGCCCGTGGCAACAGTCCCGCCATCGGAATGACCGGTGAGAAATATCCGTTTCTTGTCGATACACCATTTCTTCTCGATCAATCCCGGTATTTCAGCAAGCTCTTCAATGGTTTTGGTACTCATTTGTCGGTGATCGGCATACGCGACAATAAACCCTGCCGCCGTGGCCTCTTGCGTGAGGTACATGTATTCTTCCGACTCATATCGATTTCTCCCCCCTGGCGCGTAGACCATGAGCAAAGGATGGGCAATGCCTGAATTGTAGTTGACCGGCGTTTTCACCATATAGCGAATTCCTACAGGTGCCTTTTCATCATTGCTGGCGCCTGCACCACCGGGTTTTGCTCCTGGTTCACAGCGTAGCGTACTATCGGTGACCGCATACACAGCTTCACCAAGCATCTTGCCTCGATTCACGACTTCAACATCATTCCTCCCAGCATCTTGAACCGCGCCAGTGCCGATAAAACCAATCAGCAAGAGGCCTATTGCTAAAGCAACGATCGTTGTACGACCTGGCTGTACTTGGCGGAAACGTAACCACTCCTGCTTAAACATACCGATAACGAACAGGGCTATCGAAAGGACAATCATCGCCCTGAAGATAATTAAGAACAGCGCGTTCACCGATCTTACCTCGTAGCTTTAACTGCGAGAGGATTTGGAGTCAGACACACGTTTCTGTTCTACACCTCCCTCGAAGTAGCTGCCAGACCGGTCTTCACCTTACGCATCGAGCGACCCTCATCCTTTCAAATGATCCCTCCAAGCTTGCTTGTTATCTCTTCAGGGATGGGGGCTGATTGATCTTCCACTGCGCGCGTCGAACGAGCACCTTCTGAGTGTGCGCGTTCCGCGAGCACAGAAGATCATCAGGCTCCATCCCCTCTCTTCCTTCTTAGCGCAACGTCGCGATCGTCACGCCGTCCCCGCCTTCTGCCCGATCTCCCGCACGGAACTCCGCCACATAGGGTGAATCTTTCAAGTAGTCTCGCATCGACGCTTTGAGTTTCCCCGTGCCATGGCCATGAATGATGCGGAGAAACGGCGCGCCGGCCAACGTCGCGCGATCCAGGGCCGCAACCACGTCATCCAACGCCTCATCCGCCGCCTTCCCTCGAACATCCACGACCGACTGTTCATCAAGCCCCAGTCCGCCGTCTGAAGAAACCCGACGAGGACTGGATGAGACCGGCGGCGACAGTGCTGTGCGCCCTTGTGCGAGGCCAACAAGATTCGCCACTGTGGCAAGCACTTCCCCGTGCCCCACCTTCACCCTCACTCGTTTTTTCCCTTGAGGCGCCTCAAGTAGTGTGCCGGTCATGCCGAGTCCGCTGATCTCGACCTGATCCCCCACCCCCAACTGCGCAAGCGGAATCGGCGTGCAGGCCGGGGCTAGTTCGGCTCTCGTCTGCGTCTCAAGCTCAAACAATCGTTGCTTCGCTACTTTGGCTTTAATCAACTTCTGCTCGCCCTTGACAGCATCGACTGTCGCTTGTACTTCAGCCCGCGCACGACTGAACTGTTCACTGAGTTTTCGCTTGAGGCCCTTCTGCGCTTCCCGTTCCGTGGCTTCCAGATGAGCCAACTGAACTTTCGCCCGCTGTTCTGCCTGTTCCGCCTCCCGTCTGGCATCGACAGCTCGGGCCAGTTCATCGGTCAACTGTCTTTGCGTGACTTGCAGATCGTGGAGCATCGTTTCCATAACCCGTTCGTCTTTATGGAGCTTCAGCCTCGCCTCATCGAGCAGGGCTCGGTCCATCCCCAACCGACCGGCAATCTCAAGCGCAGAAGATCCGCCCGGTACCCCCATGAAGAGCCGATAGGTCGGCGACAGCGTCGCGACGTCAAATTCTACAGCGGCGTTTGCGAAGCCAGGCCTCGTGTGAGCCAAGGCCTTCAGCGACCCGTAGTGCGTCGTCGCGACGACTTTCATCCCCAGCGCGGCCAGCCGACAGAGTAACGCTTCGGCCAGGGCTGCTCCTTCAATCGGATCGGTCGATGTTACCGGTTCATCGAGGAGAAGCAGCCATTGCCGTGGAACGGCATTCGCGTCGCCTCTGCGCTGGCAATCCGTTTCATCGAGCAATTGGATCATCTGAGTCATGTGTGCAGAAAAGCTGGACAGATCGCGCGCCAGGTCTTGCGCGTCGCCGATATCGGCATAGACGTCGGGAAAGATCGCCATCTCGGATTCCCCGTCACAGGGTAGGTGCAATCCAGCCCGGGCCATCAAAGCAAAAAGCCCGACGATCTTGAGGGTCACGGTCTTCCCGCCCATATTGGGACCGGAAATGACGAGCACGTGAATCGATTGATCCAAGAGAATGTCGTTGGCAACAACCTGCTCTTTCGACAACACGAGTAAGGGATGCCTGGCCTGCAACAGCCGGATGCGCCCTTCTGCGTTAAGCCAGACTGGATGAGCCTTCAGTTGGCGGCCAAACGATGCGCGCGCCGAAATACAGTCAAGCACGGCCAGCGCATTGAGCCCAGCCATAACGACCTCGGATTGTGCAGCGACGAGGGCGGACAACTCACGGAGAATGCGTCGCACTTCCCGTTCGATCTCAAGATCCACTACTTTGATTGAATTGTTCAGTTCAACTAGTTCTCGCGGTTCGATGAACACCGTAGCCCCGCTGGCTGAGACGTCATGCACGATCCCCGGCACTCTTCCCCTCATGTCGGCTTTCACCGGAATGACAGAGCGGCCTTCTCGCTGAGCAACATATTGTTCTTGCAAGATCTCTTCATAACGGCGCGAGTGCAGGATCTGATCCACTTGGCGCCGCATCTGCTGTTTGAACGCCTGTGCCTGATGGGTCAACCGCCGCAACTCTGACGTCGCCGACTCCTTGATCCAACCGTCTTGGTGGATCGCAGTATCCAGCGCTGTTTTCATCGCTCGCAGTTCCCCGACCGATCGCAGAGGGTGCGCGACGGATGCCAGCGCTGGCGCGTCGTTCTGATGCCGCCCCATAAAGCGGCCGCTCTCCTCCAGCAACTTCAGGACCATCACGCAATCCCGGAGTTCGTGGACCTCCAACACCCCCCCTTTCCTCGCCCGGGCGAGCGAATCGCGGATATCCGGAAATGCCAAGGTTGACAGGACTTCGCCGGATGCTTGTAGCTGTCCCATCTCCGTCGTTTCCTGTTGGCGCCGCTGTGAATCGTGGAGGCTGGTCGCCAATTCAAGGCCACGACAGCGCGCCGCCCCCATTGTCGATCGAGCATGCCCGGCAAGAGCCTCGAGCAGCCTGGGCCACTCCAACACCTGCGAGGTCTGTTCGAAAAGATTCACCGGTGCCTCAAAGGGAAACGTCTCACGTTAGGAGCCTGTCTGACATTGCCTTCGTAATGAGGCGAAGGAGGGCCAGGCAGATGCGCGGCCGCAGGCCAGGAAAAACCGGAGGCGTATTCGCTGGAATACGGTGAGAATTTTTCGAGGCCGAGAACAACGTAGATGCCTAGCCATCATTCGCCGCAGTAGAACGGTCAATGTCGGACAGGCTCCTAGAATCGACGAACTCTAACGAACCCGGCAACAGAGACGCAAGACATAGATCCGCAGACCTCACAGCAACCCTGTCTGGATCCGGTTTAATTGGCGTTGAAACTCCCGTGATACGGCGCGGGATTACCACCTTGGTATGGCTTGACAAGCCCCAGGAGCGTGGATAGTATCGCCGTCATTCCGGCCGGTGAGTTCAACCGGCCAATTTTTTCTTGAGGGACCACTCGTCATGGCTATTCGGATCGGTATTAACGGATTTGGACGGATCGGACGGAACGTCTTACGGGCATCACTCGGTGATCCCGACCTCCACGTCGTCGCAGTGAACGATCTCACTGATGCGAAGACGCTCGCCTATCTCTTGAAGTACGACTCGGTGCACGGGACGTTACAGGGGAGTGTTGAGGCCAAAGACAATCAAATCCTCGTCGACGGCAAGCCTATTAAGGTGCTCGCGATAAAGGACCCCAAAGAGCTTCCTTGGAAGGATCTGGAGATCGACATCGTCATCGAATCGACCGGGCGCTTTACTGATCGTGAAAGCGCCGGGAAACACCTCTCTGCCGGAGCCAAACACGTCATTATTTCCGCGCCGGCGAAGGACCCGGATGTCACCATCGTACTAGGCGTCAACGACGGAGCGTACGATCCGAAAACGCACCACATCATCTCCAACGCCTCTTGCACGACCAATTGTCTGGCTCCTGTGGCAAAAGTTCTGTTGGATAATTTCGGCATCAAGCACGGCGTCATGACCACAATCCATTCCTACACCAACGACCAGCAATTGCTCGACCTGCCCCACAAAGACTTGCGGCGCGGGCGCGCGGCGGGCATGTCGATGATCCCAACCAGCACCGGCGCAGCCAAGGCGCTGCACTTGGTGCTGCCGCAGCTCAAGGGCAAGATCGACGGCCTCGCCATCCGCGTCCCCACACCGAATGTCTCGCTGGTGGATCTGACCGTCGAAACCGAAAAGGATTGTGACGTTGCCTCCGTCAACGCCGCCTTCCGGAAGGCGGCGAACGGCCCGATGAAAGATATTCTGCTCTATTCCGAAGACCCGATCGTCTCGATCGACCAGAAGGGAGACTCTCATTCGGCCACATTCGATGCCCCACTCACGATGGCCATCGACAAGCGACTGGTCAAGGTGACGGCTTGGTATGACAACGAGTGGGGGTATTCATGCCGGGTCCGAGACCTGATCAAGGTCATCGCGGCAAGAGCAATAGAACGCTGAGGACCGAGGGTCGAATCCTGACTCAGCCTAATTCTGTTCTACGCTGACTCCCCTTGCTGAAGGGCTGACCTGACGGATTCGCAATGAAACTGCGCAAACAAACAATTGACGATGTTGTGCTACGAAACAAGCGTGTCATCATCCGAGCCGACTTCAACGTCCCATTGGATGACTCCCTCCAAATCACAGACGACACCCGCATTCGCTCGACACTGCTGACCATCAATCGAGCTGTCGACGACGGCGCCAAGGTGATCCTCTGTTCGCACCTTGGCCGACCGGAGGGAAAATTCGATTCCAAGTACAGTCTGGCCCCGGTAGCAAAACGCCTGGGACGGCTCATGGGCAAAGACATTCTGTTTGCACCAGATTGCATCGGCCCAGCGGTGGAAGGGCTTGTCGCCGAAATGAACCCGGGCGACGTCCTGCTGCTTGAAAACCTCCGATTCCATCGGGGTGAAGAGGAAAACGACGACATTTTTTCGAAAGCCTTGGCAGCACTCGGCGATGTTTATATCAACGACGCGTTCGGCGCCGCACACCGGGCACATGCCTCCACTGTCGGCATCACCAAATTCATTCCCGCCTCGGCCGCCGGCTTCCTCCTCAAGAAAGAAATCGAATACCTCGAAGGCGCCGTCGAAAACCCCGTTCGGCCCTTTGTCGCTATTCTCGGCGGGGCGAAAGTGTCGGGAAAGCTCGGCGTCATCGAAAATCTCGGCAAGCGCGTCGACAAAGTCATCATCGGTGGCGGCATGGCGTTTACCTACTTAAAGGCGAAGGGGCTGGAAATCGGTAACTCCCTGGTCGAAAACGACATGCTGGACGTTGCAAAAGGCATTGAGGACCACGCCCTTTCACGCGGTGTGAAATTCTATCTACCGGTCGATTGTGTTGTTGCGGCCAGCCGCGAGCCTGGGGCAGAATCGAAGATCGTCCCGGTCCAGGAAATTCCGAAAGGGTGGTACGCGCTCGACATTGGCCCGGCCTCCGTAAAACTTTTCAACGAAGCAGTTCAGAACGCAAAGACCATTCTGTGGAACGGACCGATGGGCGTATTCGAAATCGATGCCTACGCGCGAGGGACACTCGCGATGGCTCACGCAGTTGCCAATGCCTACGCCCTGACGATCGTCGGCGGTGGCGAAACGGCCCTGGCGGTGCATAGAGCCGGCGAATCGGAAAATATGTCGTTCATCTCGACCGGCGGCGGCGCCGCGCTGGAATTGCTGGAAGGCAAACAACTCCCGGGCCTGACCGCCCTCCCGGATCGAGTCGCATAATCACCTCGTCGCTGAGTTCATACCCTCTACCACCATCGAGCATCGAGACACCTGTGCGCAAACCCCTCATCGTCGGCAACTGGAAGATGAACAAGACGGCCTCGGAGGCTGCAGCCTTTATTCGCAACCTCCGGGAACGAGTGCCCGCATCACCTCACGCCGACGTAGTTCTTGCACCGCCCTTTACGGCCCTCGAATCGGCCCGTAACGCCTTGGGCCCCTCCACTTATTTCAACCTCGGTGCTCAAAATATGCATTGGGAAACGCACGGCGCCTTCACCGGGGAAGTGTCCGCTCCGATGTTGCTCGATCTTGGCTGCCGCTATGTGATCGTCGGCCATTCTGAACGTCGCACTCTTTTCGGCGAACAAGATGAGAGTATTCTGAAGAAAGTCCGGGCGGCGCTGAGGCATGGGCTCTATCCAATTCTGTGCGTGGGAGAATCGTTGGCGGAACGTGAGACAGGCCGAACGGAATCGGTCGTCACAGCTCAACTTAGCGGCAGCCTGGGAGGGTTGACCACGCAGGATCTAGCGACCGTTGCGATCGCCTACGAACCGGTCTGGGCCATCGGCACTGGACGAGCGGCCACCACGGAACAGGCCGTGACCGTACATCGCTCGATCCGTTTGTTCGTGGAGACCGGCTGGGACAGCAAAACAGCCTCGGCCATCAGAATCCTATACGGCGGAAGCGTCACGCCCCAAAACATCGAGTCGCTCCTCGCCTCGGACGCGATCGACGGGGCTTTGGTGGGTGGGGCTTGTCTCGATCCTGATTCGTTTGCTACAATCATCGCCGTTGCCCAGGTGCCGCGTGCCTAACTGATCGGAGTGCCGTGTATATCTTCCTCATTGTCATTCACGTCATGGTCTGTTTTCTCATGGTCGGCGCGATCCTCTTACAATCAGGGAAGGGCGCTGAAATCGGCGCGTCATTCGGAGGCTCCAGCCAGACCGTCTTTGGTAGCCGAGGTCCCGCGAACTTCTTGAGCAAATTCACTGTAGTCGTCGCAGCCATCTTTATGTTGACATCGCTCGGCTTGGCTATCCTCGCTAAAGAACGGGCGTTTTCTTCCACGGTCATCGATCTCAATAAGAAAGAGACTCCTCAGACAGCCCCCGGAACCTCACCCGCTACGCCGATAGCCCCACCCACTGAGAGCCACACTCCGAGCGACTCTTCCTCAAGCGGACACTAGCAGGACGCGGAAAAAATCCACCAGCAGCGTTCTCACATCGTTCAGAGGCTCAACGTTGAGGAGGAGTTTCGCGGAGATCGGACGAACCGGCGGGGCTTTTCCGTTCGCCAAGATCCATTGCAAAGGCGAACGGCCCATACCAAGTGCGGTTTGTACCTCCTCGGTCCTTCACTCGCTGCGGCCTTGCCCAGGGAACGGCGCGTCTTGGCGCGCCGGGGTGGGCGGGTGAGACGTCTGGCCTTTTTGAGCATCCTGCAGAGACATTCTCCGATCAGTCAAGATGTCCTCGTCTTCGAATTCCAGAAGGCGTGGGATTTTCAGGAATCTACTCGTCATGAAACCAGTCACACTGACACACGAACGATTGCTCGATCACGCCCACCAACCACTGCCATGATTGGGAGCTGGAGCGTTACACGCGGGTGAGCCAGGCCTCGTGGGAAGGGTCCTCCCCACGCACGATGGAAAAGAAAGTCTTCTGCAGAGATTGCGTAATCGGACCTGGTGTGCCGGTTCCAATTCGGCGGTTGTCGATCTCCCGCACTGGCGTCAATTCGGCAGCGGTCCCAGTCACAAACACCTCATCGGCAATATACATGTCGTCGCGCGTGAACCGCTCCTCCACCACGGAGATACGCTGCTCGCGCGCCAGCTGAATGACGGAACTCCTGGTGATGCCGTCGAGGATCGAGGTGAGCGGCGTAGTTTTAATCTGCCCTTTGCGTACAATGAAGATGTTCTCCCCAGTCCCCTCCGACACATACCCCTCGGTATCGAGCAAAATGGCTTCATCGTACCCGTCCGCTTTCGCTTCCCGCTTCGCGAGAATCGAATTCACGTAGTATCCGGAAATCTTCCCTCTCGTCATCGAGACATTGACGTGATGGCGAGTGTACGACGACACACGGGCCCGCATCCCATGCGCCAGAGCGTCGTCGCCAAGATAGGAGCCCCAGGTCCAGGCTGCAATGGCCAGCTTAATTGGGTTGTCGCTGGGATAGACCCCCATTGCTCCGTGTCCGATATAGACGAGCGGACGGATATAACAGGCTTCCAGCTTATTCACCCTGACGGTCTCCACGATGGCATCTGCGACCTGTTTCTTGTCGAAGGGCATCTGCATCATACCGATATGGGAGGAATCGAACAGGCGATCAACATGTTCCTGCAACCGGAAAATCGCGGAACCGGATTTCCCCTTGTAACAGCGAATCCCCTCGAACACAGCCAGTCCATAATGGAGCGAATGGGTCATCACGTGGACATGCGCGTCCGCCCAATCGACGAACGATCCGTCCATCCATATTTTTCCGTGTGGCTCAAGCATGGGCAACAAAGATGAGCACGTGGACCTTCAAGTACTGAAATTGGAATATAGCAGCGGGCTGGAAGAAGCGTCAAGCAAACGGGCCTGGCATGGCCCACAGCAAGAGTGAACGAGGAAGAGGCTCAGGTAGGCGACTGAGGGGCACGAATCTGCTGGCTCAATGCATCGGTGATGTGCTTCGCAGCGAATGGACTGACGAGGACAAGATCCAACCCAAAATCATACCCATCCACCCACCGGACCGTAGCTCGGTTAATCTCTATTGGCGGGACATCGTTCGCAAACGTGACGCGCAGTGCTAAATCGAGGCCGGGCTCAACCGCATGGTCACCTTGAACACGCATCCCCGATCGAGACAAATTGGTCACGATACCTTTCCCGACACATTCACCACTGAGATAATAGAGAACGAGCCACGTCGGTATCCGGCGATAGGGACGGAGCACAAATCGAGTGGCCCTCGGCTTGGAGAGGCTAGACTTCGGCTCTAAGGCCATCCTTCAGCTCCGATCCATGAAATGGCTCAACAATAGACTGACAGCATACGCCAAGGAACCAGGGCAGGATAGCCCACGAATAGGTTAGCCCGAAGGAGGGGGCAAGGTTTGCCTACAGACCCACAACACAATCGTCCTACCGTTACCTTGACAGGATTGAAATCCCTATGCTACACAGTCAGCTTCTGTAACGGAGACTAGGGCTTATGTACGCAATCGTTGAGACAGGCGGCAAGCAGTATCGGGTCGAAACTGGGTCATTGGTCCAAGTGGAATCCCTCCCAGGGGAGGTCGGGGGAACGATCGAACTGGGCCAGGTTCGGCTGGTCCACGGCGACAAGGGTGTAGTGGTCGGACAACCCTTGGTCAGAGGGGCCACCGTCAAAGCCGAGATCATCCACCAGGGCCGAACCCGCTCCATCACCATCTTCAAGAAACAGCGACGCAAGAACTATCGGCGGACCAATGGCCATCGCCAAGGGTTTACCAAATTGCGCATTACCGGTATCGAAACGGCTTAGTGAGGATCAGCCATGGCAACAAATAAAGGCGGCGGATCGTCTAGAAATGGGCGCGATAGTAACCCGCAATATCTTGGGGTCAAAGCCTACGGCGGAGAGACCGTGAAGGCCGGATCGATCTTAATCCGTCAGCGAGGGACAAAGTTCTTTCCCGGTTTCAACGTGGGCCTCGGTAAAGACCACACACTCTTCGCCCGCATCACAGGGACCGTCAAGTTCGAACGCGGCCGCGGACGGCAGAAGGTCAGCGTCTACTCCGCGCCCTCGATTTCATAGTACACTCTTTTCCACCTTTCTCGTCACAGTGTCGTTACAGCAAGGATTCCCGGCATGAGTAGGGGTGCAACGGGGTGTTCCTCGCATGTCAGTCCTATACTGTCATACCACTGAAACGGTGCGCCGATGTTTGTCGATGAAGTCCGTATCCATATCACAGCCGGCCGAGGCGGCGACGGCGCATGCAGTTTTCGGCGCGAAAAGTTCGTGCCCCGCGGCGGGCCCGACGGCGGTGACGGCGGCAACGGTGGCAATGTCGTGTTTGAAGCGTCGCCTCGCATGACTACGCTCCTCGACCTCCGGTACCAGAAACACTACGAAGCAGAAATCGGCCGCCAAGGAGGCGCAGCTAATTGCTCCGGAAGGACCGGAGAGGATGTGGTCGTGGCCCTTCCGGTCGGCACCGTCATCTTCGATGATCAGACAGGCGAAATGCTGGCCGACCTGGTTACCGCTGGACAGCAGTTTGTGGCGGCGCGCGGGGGCCGGGGGGGGCGAGGGAATACCCATTTCGCAACCTCGACTAACCGCACGCCTACACACTTTGAAACCGGCACCGAAGGCGAAGAACGGTCGCTCAAGCTTGAGCTGAAACTGTTGGCCGACGTCGGGCTCGTCGGCTTTCCCAATGCCGGGAAATCTACGCTCATCTCCACAATCTCGGCAGCACGACCGAAGATCGCCGACTATCCTTTCACCACGCTGACGCCAAATCTGGGGATCGTTCGCTGGGGAGAAGAAGGAAGTTTCGCCGTCGCCGACATTCCTGGAATCATCGAAGGCGCCCATGAAGGCAAGGGACTGGGACTCCAATTTCTTCGGCATATCGAACGTACGTCGTTCTTGCTGTACATGATCGACATCTCAGAGTGGGCCCCCGCGGAGCCGGTCAAGAGTTTTGAAGTGATGCGTCAAGAATTGGCCGCCTACGATGAGCCGATCATCACACGCCCCTTCGCAGTGGTCGCCACAAAAATCGACGTGGTTGGAGACGGCGTGCGCCTGGGCGAGTTACAGAACTATTGCAAGCGCCATCGCTATGCATGCTTCCCGATTTCTGCCACCACGAGAGAAGGGTTGACGGAACTTGTCACCTATGTGGGGCAACAGGTTGCGCAACTTCGAGCCACACCATGCGAGATCAGCTCCTAAAACAAGCCAGCCGCATCGTCATCAAAATCGGGAGTAGTCTCGTTGCGTCCCGAGAGATCGGCCTGCGCCCCGAACGGATCGATCGACTCGCGGATGAGATCGCAGCCATCCGGTCAGACGGGCGTGAAGTCCTGATCGTCTCCTCCGGCGCGATTGTCTCTGGCATCAAAAAATTAGGCCTGAAGGAATACCCCAAGAGCCTCCCCGTGAAGCAAGCGGCCGCAGCGGTCGGCCAAAGCCGGCTTATGTGGGCATACGAAAAATCGTTTGAGCGGCTCGACGTCAAGGTGGCGCAAATTCTCCTAACTCACCACGACCTCGCTGATCGGCGGCGGTTTCTCAATGCACGCCACACCATCACCGCGCTGATCGGATTCGGCGTGATCCCCATCATCAACGAAAATGATACGGTTGCCGTGGATGAAATCCGCGTGGGAGACAACGATACCCTGGCCGCCGAAGTAGCCCATCTGGTCGACGCAGAACTGCTGATCATTCTGTCCGATATCGACGGTCTATTTACCGAGGACCCTCGCAAGAGCCCCGCAGCTAAGCTGATTCCGTTGATCCCTGACATTACCGAAGAGATCGAGGAACGAGCCGGTGTCTCTACCACGTTTGAAGGGACTGGCGGCATGGCCACGAAAATCCGGGCTGCCAAGAAAGTTAGAGAGTATGGTGTGGCTACCTTGATCTTGAACGGACAAAAAGCCGGCCTCCTTCGTCAAGTATTAGCCGGCGGCCCTGGCGGCAGCCTCTTTCTCGCGAAGGAGCGTCGCTTCACCAGCCGCAAACATTGGATCGCCTTTACCCTCAGGCCGCGAGGGACCCTGACGCTCGACTCCGGAGCCGTTGAGGCGCTGGTCCGCCGAGGCAAAAGCCTGTTGGCTTCAGGTATTCTGGACGTCAGCGGGCCGTTTGATGCAGGAGATGCAGTCAGTTGCCTCGACCAAGATGGCAAAGAGTTTGCCAAAGGACTCGTGAACTTCTCCGCCGACACCTTGGCACGGATCAAAGGACTCAAAACGATCGAGATCCAGCAGCGACTCGGCCCACAGGAATACGAGGAAGTCATTCACCGGGACAACCTCGTCATCCTCTAGTGCTAAGTGCTGAGACCTGAGTGCTGAGTTATCATGTCACCAGATTCTGAATCTCAACCTTCAGCACTCAGCACTCAGCACGCTGGTCCCCTACGTCTCGGCCTCCTCGGCGGCAGTTTCAACCCTGTGCACAATGGTCACCTGGCTATTGCGCGCCAGACACGCGAGGCCCTCGGGCTCGACCAGATTCTCTTCATTCCCACGAGTCACCCTCCTCATAAGCAAAACGGCGATCTGGCACCGACCCAAGACCGCTATGAGATGGTCCGCCTAGCCATTGCCTCAGACCCCGCTCTTGCCATCTCGGATGTGGAAATCCGTCGGCCAGGCAAGTCCTACTCCATCGACACCATTCGCCTGCTGCAGCACGAGTATGGCACGCACACTCAGCTGTTCTTTCTGATCGGGCTCGATGCGTTTCTGGAATTCTCCTCCTGGCGTGAGCCCCTGGCATTGCTTGCGCTCTGCCCATTCATCGTCCTCTCCCGGCCAAGCCTGTCGTTTCGATCCCTCTCAACTGTGGCACTGCTTCCACCGATCCCTCAGTCCTCGCTGGCGGATCTGGATGCAGGACGAATATCCCAACTTAAGGTGCCTCTCGGCACACAAAGCCTGACCTGCCTCCGGTTACCTCCCTGCGCAGTCTCCGCATCGGACATTCGCGCTCGAATCCGCCGAAGACTCCCGGTAGCAAATCTGTTGCCGCCCTTAGTGGAATCTTATATACTTCATCATCATCTCTACCCAGAGGACCGCGATCGCACGAACAGCTAGGTCTACGGCCCTCGCGATTGCCCGGGCCATGCTCGGTAAGAAGGCCACCGACGTTCTCATCCTCCAGGTAGCGCCGCTGACCTCCGTTGCCGACTACCTGGTCATAGGCTCTGCGGATTCGGATCGCCAAGTGAGTGCCATCGCCGATCATATCGACGATATCCTCTCTTGCTCCGGCTCCAAACCGCTGAGCGTTGAAGGCATGCGGTCCTCACACTGGGCTCTAATGGACTTCGGCGATGTCATCGCCCATATTTTCAAGCAGGATATCCGGAAGCATTACGCACTCGAACGGTTGTGGGCCGATGCAAAACGCATCGCCACCCCAAACGAACCGGCGGCCACACAACCGGCCGTCGCTCCACGGCCCGTGAAGCGGAAAAAGGCGCCTGCGAAAGCAAAGGCTTAGATCGATGCTCCGACTGCTCACTACCATCTTCCTCGTCAGCGCCGGAATCTTCCTTTACAGCTATGCCCGTGAGTTGAATCCTGGGACGGTTGCGGTCCGGACCAGTTCCTCCATCCAATTCGAACTAAGTCCTGTCACTCTCGTCGTCTTTTCTATGGCTGTCGGCGCCGTCCTCGTGGCCTTGGCAGTCGGCATGCGGCAAACCGCCCACGTCATCGGCAACTGGCGCAGCACGAGGTTGTTGCGGCGCAAAGAGAAAATCGATGCACTCCATCGTGAAGGCACCCATGCCATCATGTCGAAACGCACTGTCGAAGCCATCAGCTTATTCGAAAGAGCGCTGGCTATGGACCCCAATCGTGTTGATTCGCTGCTCTGGCTGGGAAACATTTACCGCGTGGAAAACAACTTCGCGGAGGCGATCCGCCTTCATCAACGGGCAAATCGCGTAGACGATCGCAATATCGAAATTCTGCTGGAGCTGGCCAACGACTTGGAGGGCGCTAAGCGCTATGAAGACGCCTTGCAGACCCTGCACAAAATGCTCAGGGTCGAACCGGATAACCTCACCGCCCTTATTCGCAAACGCGATCTGTTGATCAGGCTCGAGAAATGGAGCGAGGCGCTCGAAATCCAACATCGTCTCTTGAAAGCCAACCTGCCGGAACCGGAACGCCTGGCAGAGGCCCAGCTTCTCACCGGCTGTACATACGAAGTTGGACGCCAGTTTCTGGAACGAGGCCACCCCGATAAGGCACGGCGCTACTTCCGCGGCGCCATTAAGAAGGACCGGACGTTCTTGCCGGCCTACGTCGGCATTGGCGAAATCTTGATCCGGGAAGGCAAAACCAAACAGGCCGTAGAAATCCTCAAGAAGGTCTATGCCAAGACCCGGAGCAACATCATCCTGCACCGCCTGGAAGAACTCTTTCTCGAACAGGGCGAACCCAGCGAAATTATCCGTGTCTATCAAGAAGCTCTCCGGCAAGACCCGAACAATCCCGCCCTGCAGTTCTATTTAGGCAAGCTCTACTACAGACTCGAAATGGTCGACGAAGCCTTCGACATTCTCTCGACCGTCGAAGGGGTACAGGATCAATTGGCCGATTACCATAAGATCATGGCTAATCTTTATTTGCGCAAGCAGCAGATGGAGCAGGCCGTCGCCGAACTCAAGAAAGCCCTGCATTTCAAGAAACGCGTGGTCGTCCCCTATGTCTGCACCGCCTGTCGCCAAGAATCGACCGAATGGTCTGGGCGATGCCGGCGCTGTGGAACCTGGAATACATTAGTCGCACTGCCGTGGCCGAATGTCGGTCAAGCGGTCCCCGGTCAAGATAGCGGTCCCCTCCCGGTCTCAGCAGTTCCTTACCAGGGCATTGCTTCTCCTTTCGAAACCGTGTAGGTTTCCGGCCAGCCTGGCACAAACACAGCCATCCGCATCGCGGTCGATTCAACCTCATAAAATGACGGAGCATTCCATGGTCGACTATCAGGACTTTGCCGACAAGGCCTTGCGCGACGAGACACTAACGCGAAGCGAATGCCAGGCCGTGCTCGACACCCCAGATGAGCAGTTGCTGGGGCTCCTCCAAGCCGCCTTTACCGTCAGAGCGCATTATTTTGGCAAGACTGTTCGCCTTCAGATGTTGCAGAACGCCAAGAGCGGGGCCTGCCAGGAAGACTGTCACTACTGTTCTCAGTCTGCGATTTCTACCGCCCCCATCGAGCGCTATAATCTTGTGCCTCAACAGCAGATGATCGACGGCGCCCGACAAGCGGCAGCCTCGAAGGCCCAACGCTATTGCATCGTCATCAGCGGTCGGAGTCCCTTGGATCGAGAAATCGACGAAATCGCAGGAGCCGTCCGCTCGATCAAGCAGGAAATTCCGATTCAGATTTGTTGTTCACTGGGCCTCATGAATGAGCAACAGGCGAAGCGTCTGAAGGCGGCAGGAGTCGATCGGGTCAACCATAACTTGAATACGAGCGAAGCCTTTCATGCCTCCATCTGCACCACGCATACGTTCCAGGACCGTCTTTCCACGATTCGAAATGCGCGGGCAGCTGGATTGGAAATTTGTTCGGGCGGGATCGTCGGAATGGGAGAAAAAGACGAGGATCTCATCGACCTCGCCATGGCCCTGCGCGACGTGAAGCCGGATTCGATCCCGCTGAATACGCTCCATCCAGCGACAGGCACGCCGCTAGAGCATTGCGACAATCTTACTCCGCAACGCTGCTTGAAAGTCCTCTGCCTCTTCCGCTTTCTACACCCACGGACCGAAATCCGCGTTGCCGGGGGTCGAGAACACAATCTGCGCAGTCTTCAACCCCTCGCTCTCTATCCAGCCGACTCCGTCTTCGTGAACGGCTACCTCACGACACCAGGCCAGCCGGCCCCCGAAGTCTGGGGTATGATCGAAGACCTCGGCTTCAAGATCGAAGTGAACTACCAGCAACCGGTGGCGAGCTAATCAAAATTGTTCCTAGTCTATCCCCTACGGTTCAGAATACTCCTCCCATTATTCCCACCATGCTACCGATTTTTCCGTGAGACCGGAATATCGTTCTGAGTAGTCAGAAGCTGAGAGCCTTCCGATTTCTTATGTCTCTCTTGGAGGAAGTGGCCGAGGCTGCCCTTTACTGCGCGCATCGAACGAGCACCGTCTCACCGTGCGCGTTCTGCGAGCAGTAAAGGGCACCTGGCTGCTCCCTCCTCATTCTTCTGAGGCCGCGCGTTGCGCGAGCACGGGAATGAACTAAGTTGTCTATTCTTCTCTTAATCCTTCCACGACCGGCTGTCTTGCTGCCCAACGCGCGGGCCAGTAGCCGGCCACTAGGGCAGCCGTAAGTGCGAGTCCTACGGCTTGCAGGATCACTTCGCCTGGAACAGTCATCTGGATTGTCCAGCCAAAGGATTGTTTATTGATCACGTGGATGAGCAGCATGGCGAGCAGCAAGCCTCCTGCGACACCCAGCCCGGCCCCGATCAAGCCGAGATACGCCGCTTCCCACAGAACTAATCGCTCCACTTGCTTCGTACTGGCGCCGATAGCCCGCAACGCGGCAAATTCACGTCGCCGTTCCAACACGGCCGTCACCAATGTATTCACGATGCCGAGGACGGCCACCAACACGGCAATGGCTTCAAGAACATACGTCAAGACAAAGGAGCGGTCGAAGATCTCAAGAATCTCTTGCCGCAACTCGTGGTTTCGGATCACTAACGGTGGGAGCGTCATTCCGTCTAGTCCGGCGAGGTGCGTCATAATCGATTGTCTTACTTGCTCTGCATCGGCCCCGGAAGCCAGGTACACGGAAAATACGGTCACAAGGTCATCGTGCCATTGTTGTTGATACCATGCTCGATCCATCACCAGCTTCCCGCCATCGGTCGAGTAATCATAAAAAATCCCCTCGACTGGCACCGCAGCGGGTCCCGCCGGTGTTGTAATCGAGACCGTATCTCCCTTGCGAACCCGCAGCCGAGTCGCCAACACTTCCGACAGAAGAGCGCCTCCGGTCTCGGCGGCTCGCCGCAGGGCCGCGCTTGAATCTCCATGAACCATCAGATACCGGCTGCGCTGCGCATGGAGCCGGAGATCTCGCGACACCAACGCCACCGACTGACCCGCAACGTCTACATACACATCACGATAGGTATCGACCGCAGCAATGCCGTCAATCGCCGACAGGGTCGAACGCCAGATCCCCGGCAGGGCCCGCGAGGCCTGTCCGGACTGCTTCCCTTGGAGCCAGGAGTACGGAGCCACGATGAGATCGGCCATCACGGTCTCGTCCACCCAGAACTCGACCGTGTCACGAAAGCTGCGAACCATGACGACCACACCAATCATGATCGACAATCCCACCATCAATGCAGAGACCGTCACCGCATTACGGCCCGGATGACGCGCCGCCTGGTCCGCCGCAATGAGGCGGAGGCTCCCTCCGAGCACCATCGTCCTGCTTTCCCGGCGACGATGCCGCCAGCCCAACGCCATGATGCAGATAGGCGCAAGACAGGACAGCGCCCCCAAGAGACAGACTGTCGCGAGATAGCCAAAGAGCGGCAGGTCTCCAACCGGGCCCATCAGCGAGCAGAGACCTGCCAACACCAACAGCACGAGGCTCATCCACCCCCACAGACCTGCCCTCAGTTGATGCGTCGATTCATAGTCTCCCGGTGCCAAGGCACGAACTGTCACGGTCCTGCCGGCCTCCACGCTGGGACCCAAGGCTCCCACCATCGAGACCACTGTCCCGAGCAGAGCTCCTTTCATCACCGATGTAAATGTCAGCATGTCCATCGACAGGATCAACCCGCCGGACGCAACCGGCGCATAGAGGTCTGAGACCGTCCGGCTGACGAGTGACACCAAACCACTAGCCAGCCACACCCCTCCAAGACCGCCCAATAACCCTCCAAGAAGACCGAGCAGCCCTGCCTCCACAAGAAACAGGCCCGCGACCCGTCGCTCCGTCATGCCGAGTGCGCGGTAGATGCCGATTTCGCGCCTTCGTTGCGCCACAACAAAGGCTATCGTGTTGTAGATCAGGAACATGCCGACGAGCAGCCCAACCCAGCTCATGACTGACAGATTGAGCTGGAAAGCCCAGACCATGTTTTCGACCTGCTTTGTTCGTTGCGCCGGCCGTTGCACAATAAGATGGGGAGGGAGAACCGCACGCAGGGAGGCGACGATATCGTCGAGCGGTCGATCAGGTGTCGTCACCAAATCGATTCGATCCAACCGCCCGATTGATCGAAACAGCAGCTGCGCCGCAGCGATATCCATAACAGCAAGCCGATCCCAGAGGGACGAGCGCGCCGCCTCGTTATGAATGAGCCCTACAACTCGCAGCCGTACAACGCGTCCTCCCACCGTCACTTCGACGAAACTACCCACTCCCAGATTCCAGTCGGCAGCAACCTGACGACCAAGATATAGAGCATCCGGGGCCAGGAGCGCCTCCAATGCCACGCCGGTGTCAGTTTGTAATATCCGGAAGCCGCGCGCCCCGGTCTCTGCGAGTAGATCCAGTCCCAATATCTGAAGCGCCTGGCCACGCAGATCCCTCTGGGCAAGCACTACCGATTCTTCAATGACCGGAGCAGCGCTCACTACTCCCTCGACCGCACGGATAGCCGTGATTACGGATTCATCTACCCCGAGATCATGGCCTGCAATTTCCAATGTGGCGCGACCGGCTACTGTCGTGACGGCTTGCTCAAAGGATTGTAGTACATGAACGTTCGCCGTCCCGATGGCTACGGATGCCAGCACTCCCAATGCCACTCCGGCGATGCTGAGCAGGGTGCGAAATGGCCGCTGGAGGGCATGGGCCCGGATCAGTGCAATAAGGAGCATGAGTGGTATAGTCATCTAAGGACTGGACGTAGTATTAGCGGAACGAATCATAACGGATCAGGGAATGGGGATGAATCAATTCAATCGGGCCAGTTACGGAACCCTGCACAAATCGGTTGTTTCGTTTACAGCGATACCCACCTTTGTTAGACTCGCGTGAGTCAATGATGAGAGGTTATTGATGAGCGCGCAAACTGCTCTGAACCGAAAAGTCCAACCGCTGCAGGAAAAGCTCGATGCCGAACTTCTCACACCTCGGCAGCGTGACATCCTTCGCCTAGTGTCGATCGGGCACACGAACCGTGAGATTGCGGAGGTGCTGGAGATCAGCGTACGAACGGTCGAAGTGCATCGATTCAACTTGATGCGGCGGTTGAATGTGAGAAACGTGGCGCAACTACTCCGAAGGGCTCTGCAACTCGGTCTTCTTGCCAAGACGTTCGGGGCCAAATAGGGCTATAATTCTTTTAGTTTTCCTCGGCAATCCTCCAATCTCGTATACCCTTTCTTGCCGAACTGAGCAGCCAGTTCCGTTTCCAATCGGCCAAACACGTCGCTCCCCTCTTCGACCAAAGCCGTCCCAATCTGCACGGCCGACGCGCCGCAGAGCACATGTTCGAAGGCATCCACACCATTGACGACGCCGCCGGTCCCGATAATCGACATACGCCCTTCGAAGATCTTCCAAAAAGCCCGCACGTTGGCTAGGGCAACCGGTTTGATGAGTGTGCCACCCAGTCCGCCGAACCCGCCCTTGGGCTTGATGACGACCGCCTCGCGCTCCGGATCGACGACGAGTCCGTTGCCGACCGAGTTAATGAGGTTGAGAAAATCGATTCCGCAACGGCCGATCACCTCTCCCATCGCTATGTGATGGGCCGGATCGAAGTATGGAGGTAGCTTGACACCCATCGGAACTTTGATCACCTTGCGAACCCGCTTCAGCAGCCGTTCGGAGGCGTCGGCGTCATATCCGATCTGAGGTTTTCCTGGAATGTTGGGGCAAGAGAGATTGACTTCGATCAAGTCGGGCTTCGCCGCATTGATTATGGCTGCAATCGTCGGAAAATCGTCTTCGCAGAGACCCGCCACACTGGCGATGACCGGCTTCCCGAATGTTTTTAATTCAGGAATGAGTGCGGCGTATGCCTTGTACCCGAGATTCGGTAGACCCATGGAGTTGATGGACCCGCCAGGGAATCTATAGTACCGGGGCGTCGGATTGCCGTCGCGAGGCTCAACCGTCATCGACTTGGTGACGATGGCCCCGGCACGGGATCGGCCGAGAGCCAGCAGTTCTTCACGCGTGACACAGAGGGCTCCCGAGGCGTTCATGAAGCAACTGGGAAATCGTACGCCGGCAATGGTGGTCGAAAGATCCATCACGCAACTACTGTGACAGGCTGGTGCTGCGTTCTCGTCACGAGCTGCCCATCCTTCATGGTCCAGACATAATCTGCAGCTTCAGCCGCCGCGGTGCTGTGGGTGACCAACAATACAGTTTTGCGAAAGCGCTGAACGAGCGACCGAAGGAGGACGACGATCTCGGCCCCATGCTGGGAATCCAAATTTCCGGTCGGCTCGTCGGCGAGAATGATCTGGGGTTGATGCGCGATCGCTCGCGCAATCGCCACACGCTGCTGCTCCCCACCCGAGAGCTCGCTTGGACGATGGTGTCGTCGTGCGGTCAGAGAAACCAATTCGAGTACCTCCTCGACGCGGGCTTGGACCGATGCCCCTCGCTCCCCGCGCAACAACAAGGGAAACGCGACATTCTCCGCTGCCGTCAATCCTGGAATCAAATGGAATGCTTGGAAGATAATCCCGACCGTTTCCCGCCTGATCCTCGTCCAATCATCGCTCGTGAACCGACTGGTCGACTCCCCTCCAAGGAAGATATCCCCCGAGCTCGGCACATCCAATCCGCCAATCAGGTTGAGTAAGGTACTTTTTCCGCAGCCACTAGGGCCGATAAACGCACAGAATTCTCCCTTTGCAACTTCAACAGAGACCCGATCGAGCCCTGTGATGGGGTCGCCACCCCGTTCATAAATTTTCGACACCTGGTCAAATCTCACCATACTGATCTGCTTCTCCATCCGTACCCTAGCTGGATCGCCGCACGAGATAGGCTCACCATCCTGCTGCCTTCGTATATCACAACCATTTACAGGGCAACAACCTTGACAGGCGCGTCAGATTCCCATAGAAGAAATACACACTCCTCAATTGGCGTACTCGCCCTGCAATGTTACGCGATGACACACAGAGTCGGCTAATCGGATGGTGCCGTCAGGCCCTCCGGTTTGTGTTACCGGTGGAATGCCTCACATGCCGTAACTTACTCACCACCGACCCGGTGCCCTTCTTCTGTACCGCGTGCTGGCAAACTATCCGCCCTTTCCAACACCCCGTTTGTGCCCGCTGCGATCAGCCATTTGTCTCCTCAGCGGCCACGGCCTATACGCCGAACCATCAATGCCAACAGTGTCAGGAACGGCCACCGGACTTCCAGCGAGCCTGGACCCTCTTCCCCTACCTCCCACCGCTGCAAGAAGCCATCTGTTCGTTTAAGTATCGAAGCAAACACACCCTGGCACGACCGCTCGCACGCCTTATGATCAGTGCTCTGCCAATAGAGATTGATGCCGACGTGATTATCCCAGTGCCCCTACACCCAGCCCGCTTACGAGCACGTGAGTTTAATCAATCCTTGCTGCTGGCCGATCAGCTCAGCCATCACATGGGTCGCCCGGTTTCAGCCACAAACCTCGTCAGGGTCGCCGCCACCGATCCTCAAACGACATTATCGCGACAGGCACGGTTACGAAATTTACGGAACGCGTTTGAAGTCCGCAAGCCACAGGACCTCGCGGAGAAACGCATTCTCCTCGTGGATGATGTCTTCACCACCGGTACGACGCTGAACGAATGCGCAAAGATCTTGCGAAAAGCCGGCGCCGGGCCCGTCTTTGCCCTGACACTGGCCAGAACTGTCGATACAGGACTGGTGCCGGATCGCCTCTATGCTGCACAGCCTCTGACGACCATAGGAATATAATCGATGCCGTTATGCGAATATCGCTGCCTCGACTGTAAGAAGCCCAGCACAATCCTTGTACTGAGTCTGGCCAATCAGGCGCCGGCAGCCTGTTCTCATTGCGCAAGCGTGCGGGTTGAACGAATTCTGTCTCGATTTGCTTCGCCAAAATCAGAAGAGGCACGCCTTGACGCCTTGGCAGATCCCAGCAATCTGGCCGGACTCGATGAAAACGACCCCCAGAGCATGGCCCGATTCATGAAAACGATGGGCGAGGAAATGGGTGAGGACATCGGCGACGATTACTCAGAAGCTATAGAGTCAGGTGAGACCGGCCCCATGGAATCGGATGGCAATGACAGGTTGTGACAGGTATTGTCATATATTTTCACTTGACAGATCGTTCTAGTTTCCCTACCCTGGCACCAGTAGCCGAAGCCTCGTGAGGCATATGGATCTCTATCGAACCAGGTTCTTCAATGGCCAAAGAGCCCAAGAGCGAGCTGATGACGGCGGAGGAGACCTGCCGCTATCTCAAGATCACCCCACGCACGCTCTATCGCTACTTAAGGAATCATCAGATTCCCGCCTTCAAGCTTGGAAAAGAATGGCGCTTCGTACGTTCGGATCTGGAGCAGTGGATTCGCGATCGCACCAGAACCACGCTGGCGTCGTAAAGGACATGATACATTGATGTTTGCCGGTGAATATCTATGCAAAGTGGATGAGAAGGGACGATTTATCGTCCCCTCGCCGATCCGTGAGCAGGTCGAGTCGGAGGGACAGGCCGTCGTCTTCTTGAAAGGTTCAGAGGAGTCGACGCTCATATACTCCATGAAAGAGTGGGAGAAAGTCCTCGAGCGAACAAAAGCCACCCTTGATGAAGACCAGAGTCGGCTGTTTATGCACTTCGTCGTGTCGGAAGCCGGCACATCGGAGATCGACAAAGCCGGACGCATTTTGATTCCGAGTCGGCTCAGAAAGATTATTCCGTTGGATGAGGACCAGGAAATCATTCTGGTTGGCTTGTATCACCGCATGGAGATCTGGAATCCGAACACATGGCGCAGGTATATCGGCCAATCGGAAGAGCGCTACGAGCAGAATATGTCCAAGATCCTCAATCTCCTGTAAAGCCAACGCCCATGTCTACATTTCGCCGCTCGCCCCGGCGTCCCTCCTCTCCACAGGCCGTTCGTATCACCTCCTACCGGAGCCCTGACAAGAAGGTCGCGGTGCCACGTATCGCCCCGAGAACGGCTCCGAGTTCCCGCATGCCTCCAGCCTCCTCGTCGCTGCACCCACCGACCGGGAACCATGCGGTCGCCTTGACCCTCCCTGTGCCTCCCAGCGTGAACCATCAATATGCGACAGTGAATGGCCGACGATTGATCTCTTCGGCTGGTCGTGCCTATAAGGCCCAGGTGGGCCAACTCGTGTGGCTGAAGTTGGCGCAGTCCAATCACCGGGCCGCCCTACTTACACGCCTACAGTCAGAGTGGCTCGCCCTGTCCATCCGGTTCTATTTTACCTCGGCCCTGCGACGAGACGTCGACGGCGGGCTCAAGATCGCGCAGGATGCCCTCTGTGAGGGACTCGGCATCAATGACAACCGTATCGTCGAAACCCACCTCTACAAACACATCGATAAGGACAACCCTCGCATCGAAGTGCATTTGACTCCCACCTCCAGTTCCTAGCAGGATGCTGAAAAAGGTCGTGCAGCCTAACGCCCTCGTGCAGGAACGTAGTCACCGGATCGCCAATCAAAAATCCGCGTCTATTCGTACCGGAGAGCTTCGATAGGATTGAGGCGAGCAGCCTTGTTCGCAGGGTACAATCCGAAGAACAGACCGACCACCAGGGAGAAGAAGAACGCGAGCATGACGACGTTGCCGGAAATGATGGTCGGCCAACCGGCGATCAGCGTCGTTAACTTCGCCCCAGTAATTCCCAGGACGATACCCACTGCGCCTCCCACTAGGCTCAACGTCATGGCCTCGATCAGGAACTGCATCACGATGTGCCGGCGTTTAGCTCCCACTGCCATGCGAACCCCGATTTCTCTCGTCCTTTCCGTCACGGACACGAGCAAGATATTCATGATGCCGATCCCCCCGACTAACAGGGACACAGAAGCAATGGCAAACAACATCATGGTCAAGGTCTCACTGGTTCCTTCTTGAACCTTTCCGATATCGACTTGCGTCCGGATCGTGAAATCGTCGTCCTGCTCGGTCTGGAGCCGATGCCGAGCCCGCAACACTTCTCGAATCTGCTCAGCAGCCATCGGCAAATCCTCGACCTGTTCGGTCGAGCCGAACATCGCCCCGACGGACCCGATAAATGACGTCCCGAATACTTTTCGTTCCGCCGTGCTGAAGGGAATAAACACTACATCGTCTTGGTCGGACCCTTGCGCAGATTGACCTTTAGGCGCAAGGACTCCAATGACACGGAACGGCACGTTCTTGATGCGAATCACTGCCCCCACCGGCTCTTCACCCGACTCAAACAGATTCGCAACGATCGTTTGGCCGATGAGTGCGACTCGTGCAGCGCTATCCAAATCCGTCTGGGTAAAGGAGCCTCCACTCGTAAAGGACCAATCGCGAATAGTCAAGTAGCTCGGTGAGATACCATTAATTGGTCCGTTCCAGTTCCGGTTCCCATACACAATCTGCATGACATCGCGCTTGGCCCATCCGGTATCGGCCAGCAAGGGAATGCGCTTTTTCAGATCCAAGGCATCGGACACAGTCAGCGTCACGGCACTCCCCTGACTACCTCGTACCCCGCTCGCAGAGATCACTCCGGGAAAGATAATAATGACGTTCGTGCCCATCGTCGCAATCTGGGCCTGCACGGCTCGCTTAGCGCCCTCACCGATGCTCACCATCGCAATGACCGCCGCCACACCGATCACAATCCCGAGCATCGTGAGACCGGCACGCAGCCGATTTCGAGCCAAGACCCGTAGCGCCGTAAGAACTGTAAGCCACACAAACGCAGACATTTAGCCCTCATTACTCATGACGGTTCGTCGCGAAATCACGGAGCCGCGTCGCGAGACCAGCGCGCGGAGCTCAGGGGACTGGCTCCGACGTCTGCGGCGGTGCCTGTCTCTATGCATCTCACACGAGGACAGGCGCCAACATGAAAGGCGCCAGTCCCCAACAGTCCGGTGAGGGTCCGAAGGGCGAGCCCGCTGGCCGAAGACTCGTCGTAGCAGCGAATCGGCGATTGTAGTAGAAGCGTTCATGATTAATGCGGGCTATACCTCGACTGGGCTCGGCATTGGCCGCGCTTTGGTCACACGGTCGCTTAACACTTGTCCGTCTTTAATCACGACTTCGCGCGCGGCATAGGCCGAGACATCTGCCTCGTGCGTCACCAAAATAATCGTGATCCCTTCGTCGCGGTTGAGCGTTTCCAGGATTCTCATAATTTCCTGGCTCGACTGGGTGTCGAGGTTACCGGTCGGCTCATCGGCAAGGAGCAACGAGGGCGACGTGACCAGCGCCCGTGCAATCGCCACTCGCTGTTGCTGTCCTCCGGACAACTGGGTGGGATAATGGTGCTCTCTGCCCTGCAACCCCACCCGCCCTAACGCTGTTACAGCCTGCGCCCGTTGCTCTTTCAGCGAGAGCCCCCGATAGAACAGCGGAAGCTGCGCATTTTCCAGCGCGCTGGTTCTGGGAATAAGATTGAAGCTTTGAAAGACGAACCCGATCTGCTGATTGCGGATTTCGGCCAACTGATCGGGCTTCAGGTTACCGGCCTCTATTCCGTTCAACCGATAGTGCCCCTTCGTCGCTTGATCGAGGCAGCCCAGAATATTCATCAGGGTGGACTTGCCGGAACCGGATGCTCCCATGATCGCAACGAACTCACCCTGTTCAATCCTAAGGCTCAGGCCGCGCAAGGCTTGGACTTCTACATCGCCGACCCGATAGACTTTCCACACATCTTCGCATTCGATCAACGAACTCATCACCGGTTCTCGTGAGACGTGAGGCGTGAGCAGCCGTAACGCTCAATGTTCAATGCTGAATGTTCAATTGCGCATTGAAAATCGAATATTGGACATTCCTCGAATAAACGCGTCACAGTGGCTACATTCCACGGTTACGAGAGGGACCCCGCTGTCCGCCACTCCCAAATCCTGGAGGCAGATCGCTTCCACTTCGATCGCCTTTGGGTCGTTCGATCCCCACGACCACCAGCATGCCCTCAGACAACCCCTCCGACAATATTTCCGTAGCCAAACCATCAGAAATACCCGTTTGGACCTGCATAGATTCCAATTCTCCCGTTGGTTCCTGTTTCCAAATGGTTCGACTAATCGAAGTCGCCCCCCTACCAGCGCCTGTTGCCTCCTCGGCACCCTTCCCTTTAGCCGGCTTACCGCCAAGTGGGGAGCGCTCGACTGGGCCCGCTGTCAGGGGTGTGAATCGTAGTGCGGCATTCGGTACTTTGAGCACCGCGTCTCTTTGTGCCACTACGATGGAGACGTTGGCGGTCATTCCCGGCTTCAGGCGGAGATCCTGATTGTCGACGTTGACCACAACGTTGTAGGTCACGACATTTTGCACATTAATCGGTGCAAGACGGACCTGACGTATCGTGCCGGTAAATTGATATCCAGGGTATGCATCGACCGTAAACGTTGCCTCCTTCCCTTCGGCGATCCCCCCGATATCCGACTCGCTGACGTTGGTGTCGACTTGCATCTTCGTCAGATCGAGCGCGATCAAGAAGAGGTTCGGTGTCGCAAAACTAGCCGCGATCGTTTGACCGACTTCCACGTTTCTGGCAACCACGATTCCGTTCACCGGCGAGCGAATGACCGTGTACTTCAAGTCTAGCTCTACGGCATTCAACGCCGCCTCGGCCTGTTTCACCTGCGCCCCTGCCACGTTCACCTGCGCCTCAGCCGCCTGGGAATTCGTTGTGGCCACGTCGACGTCGTTCTGAGAGACGAACTGCTGCGCCACCAGCGATTTCACCCGATCCAGTTCGCGCTTGCGTTGAGCCAAATCTGTTTTGGCTCTTGCAAAATTCGCTTTTGACATTTCAAGATTACTTGCCACTTGATCGCGACGAGCTCTGATAGGTTCCGGATCGATGACGGCCACGATATCGCCGGCTTTGACCACCGAATTGAAATCGGCATGCAGGCTCTTGATCATGCCAGACACCTGCGTCCCAACCTGAACCGAGACCACAGGGTTGATCGTTCCGGTCGCAGTCACGAGCGAAATGACGGAGCCTCGCTCGACCGCGGCGCTTCGATAGCGAACCGGGGCTTTGCGCTCTCCATTGAAGAAGACATAGCCTCCAATGGCCAGCCCAACCGCCAGGACACTCATGATCAGAATGGCTCTGCGCATCGACTCATTCTCCAATTCCCTCGCCTATTTAGAATGCATTGTATCAACAAGCCTGAAGCGAATCATCTGGCTGAAACGACTCCTATGCGGCTCCGGAAAAACGAACAGGCCGTCCGCCACTCGGCGGACGGCCTGCCAGACTCCTAGGCTATGGCGCCGATCAGGGGCTGACGCTGATGCGCTCCTTGATCAAATCAAACGTGTCCTTGGGCACCACGTTCTTGGCGACCAGTTCGCCCTTCACGCGGTACGGACGATTCGCCACAATACGGTCCGCCACCTCTTTGGAGAGACCGAGTACGAGCACCATATCACTGGCAGACGCCTTATTGACATTCATGGATGAAGGCATAGGCTGAGAATCCTTCATCGCAGGAGGGGCAGGCACTCCTGAGGGAGCAGGACTAACGGACGACGCGGAAGGCGCGGAAGGCGTCGGAACCCCTGAAGGACGTGACTGATCTTTCAACTCTTTTTGATAGCGCGCAACCAGGGATTTGAGCGTTTCGTTATGCCGCTTCACGCCCTCGTACTCCTGGCGCAGCACCCGATTCTGGAAAGAAAGTTGTCTCACGTGAGCTTCGAGTTCCTTGGTCCGGCCCTCGACACTGCCGCGTTCCTTGTCACGGCCATGTTGAATGCGCTCAAGCTCGTCGTGGGCGACCTGAGCTTCGTTCCCAAATTTCATATTGAGATCCTTGAGCGTCTTTACCTGTTGCTCCAAGGCATTCTTTTGCGCGCGGGCCAGGGCCAACTCAGACCTGTACGATTCGGCATCGGTCATCGCCTCTTCATACTTCTTTTGACTGACACAGCCGACCATAGAGACTGCGGCGAGCATCATAATCGCCACTATCCACACTGACTTCATGCGCACCTCCCCTTCCCACTGAGCGTGATATCTGCCACAGATGTCGGCCGCCCCTCTTCGCTCGATAGTTCTGTCAAATTATGAGAGGGTAGTACAACACCTATACGTATACTGTTGTGTGTATGCCAAGCCTTTCATTTTGTCAACAGATTTACCTGTCGTCCGTCCTCACCGATCATCGTGAGGGTCTGTGGTGATTCGCCTACCTGCTTGACGGACTGACGTCACTTTGTGAATATGCCTGAGACTCACCATCTGGACGCAACCTATCTCAGAAAGTCCTCGCATGAACGAATGGGGTCCTGGTCTTGCCACGATCTTAGGTATTGTGGAGGGCCTGACAGAGTTTCTACCCGTCTCGTCGACCGGTCACTTAATTCTCGTCGGCCACGCCCTGGGATTCGATGGAGAGCTCGCGGCCAGCGCTGAGATTTCGATCCAACTTGGCGCGATCCTGGCCGTCATTGCCTACGAACGGCACAAGCTCGTGTCCTTGATCGGACAAGCTGGCCGGGAGCAGCAGGATATCTCCGCGATGATTCAAACCCGGGGGACGACCCCATGGTCGACAGTCCTGCGTACCTCCTGGGCAACTCACAAGAACCTTTGGTTCCTCATCGGACTCGGTCTCGCTTTCTTGCCGGCTGCCGCGATCGGATTTCTCACCCATAACTGGATCAAGAGCCATCTCTTCACACCGCAAACTGTCGCTGTCTCCTCAATCGTGGGGGGCCTGATTATTCTCGCAGTAGAAGCACACCGTGACCGAGCAACGGTCCATCAACTCGAACAAGTGAGCCTAACATCCGCGTTCTGGATCGGTGTGGCTCAGTGCGCCTCATTACTGCCCGGCATGTCGCGATCCGGCTCCACGATCATCGGAGGGCTCATAGTAGGACTGGACCGGAAGGTTGCGACGGAATATTCATTTTTCCTCGCCCTCCCGACCCTGATCGTGGCGACGTGCTATCAAATGTGGAAATCACGGGGCGCCTTTCAGCAAGACGACTACTTGGCGCTCGGGATTGGGATGCTTGTATCGTTCGTCGTTGCCTGGATTGTAATCGCAGCCTTTCTCACATTTGTGAAACGACATACACTCCGACCATTTGCCTACTACCGCATCCTCATGGGCATCGTCGTCTTTTATATCTTCGGCCTCTAGTTGTGTATTGTCCAGCGAGCAATTGGACAGGTACTGGGAATTTCAGTTATCCTGCAGTATATTCTCTACCGATTTCTCTATTTTCGCATGAACCTTATGGACCAGGAACAGATTCAACCCGGCTGTGTTCCATCGAACAACAGTACGGCAAATAAATCGCTATCCAGCTGATTCTTGGACACTATACATAGGAGGATGATTCACGATGGCTCAGTCAAAATCCGACACTGTACATGTCTTCGACACGTGGGTGAAGGGTACGAAGAGGCTGTTGCACTTCGACGTGATGACGACCGATGAAGCGACAGCGCTGACGCTTGCCAAGAAGCACCTGGCCAGCATTGGCGAAGGCGAAGTGCCGGTGACAGTGAAAGAATGTCAGTTTTGCCACACCGAGCCGCTCGTGATGTTTTCCCCGGAGCAGCAGCGCCAATTCCGCGAGCAGGGCGGATTCATCATTACCCTCTCGACCTAGCCCGAAGTGCCAGTGCGCGCGACAGGCGGGACGAGCGAGACGACACAGGAGTCCAGATTATCTACGCCGCGCCTCTCTCGCATGTCTCGCACTTCGTGTACTAGGATCTGTCACGCTTTGGGGAGTTCGTGAGGCAGGAGAGGTACATCCTTCTTTTCAAAGGCGAAATGGATAATCAAAAAGACCACCCCCACGCTGATCGCCGAATCGGCAACATTGAAGGCCGGCCAATGATAAGAATCCACATAGACATCGAGAAAATCAATCACCTCGCCATACCTTAGTCGGTCTATCAAATTTCCGATCGCCCCTCCAAGGATCCCGGCAATACTTAGCTGCCCCATCCAATCTTTCTTCGGCAACCGGAAGAGGATCGTCCCCAGTAGGGCCAGAGCGAACAGGGACGTGACTCCGAAGAATACCATGCGAAATGCATCGCTGCTGCCGGCCAGTAACCCAAAAGCGGCGCCGGGATTGCGGATATAGGTCAGACTAAAGAGATTGGGAACAATCGGGATGGATTCATTCAATCGCATCGACTGCACGATGGATAGTTTCGTCGCTTGATCGATCGCCACGATCGCGCCAGCGAGCAACGCTAGAAGGAGATAGCGAAGAGGCCCTTGCATTACTGCACCGCCTCCACGCAGCGATCGCAGAGCGTCGGATGAATCACGTCTTTTCCTACTGCGTCACGATAGTTCCAGCAACGTTCGCATTTTTGGCTTTTGGACTTGGACACTACAACCAAAAAATCGGGTTTGAGTGGAAGGTTGTGGACTTCTCTTAGTTCAACCCGTGACACAATAAGAATTGTGGGCAAGTCCGCTTTGTACCGCTTAAGAAACTCATACTTCTCAGGATTTGCATGTATCTGTATATCAGCCTCAAGCGAGGAACCTATTACCTTCTCACGACGTTGATCTTCTAAGGCCGCTTGCGCCGCTACTCTCACTTCCAACAACACCTCCCATCGCCGGGCCAGCTCGAGATCCTGCCATTGCGGTAGAGCTTCAGGGAACTGGCTCAAGTGCACGCTCGCCTTTGATGCTCCTGCTAGCACCCGAGTGACTTTTTCGAGCCTTTCTGGAAGCGTTCGCCAAATCTCTTCGGCTGTAAAGCTCAAGATCGGAGCCATCAATTTCGCCAAGGCGACGACGATGTCGAAGAGCACCGTCTGGGACCCACGTCGCAAAAGAGAATCTGCGCGGAACGTATACAGCCGATCCTTGAGAATGTCGAGATACACGGCGCTCATGTATACCGTGCAGAAATAATCAAGTTCATGACTGACTTGCCGAAAATCAAAATCTTCATAGCTCTTCTTGACAGTCTCAACCAGATTGTAGAGCTTGAGCAAAGCCCAACGGTCAAGTTCAGGTAGCTGATCAAAGGGAACACCATGAGCGTCAGGGTTAAAATCATAGAGGTTACTGAGCATGAACCGGCAGGTGTTCCTAATCTTTCGGTAAACCTCGACGAGCTGATTGAGAATCTCCTGGGAAATTCGAACATCGTCACGATAATCCTGCGCCGAGACCCACAGACGCAGGATTTCTGCACCCGATTGTTTGATGACGTCCTGTGGCGCGACAACATTCCCAGCCGACTTTGACATTTTCTTGCCCTGCCCATCGAGAACAAAGCCGTGGGTCAAGACAGCCTTGTAAGGCGCGCGATGATCGGTGACGACGCCGGCCAGCAAAGCACTGTGGAACCAGCCTCGATGTTGATCTGACCCTTCGAGGTAGAGATCGGCCGGCCACCACTTCCGTCCTTTCAAGACCGCGGCGTAACTGACACCGGACTCGAACCAGACATCGAGAATATCTCGCTCCTTCTCGAATGCCGATCCACCGCACTTCGGACAGACCGTGCCCTTGGGCAACAGCTCGGCAGCCGATCGCTCGAACCACACATCGGCCCCTTTGGATTCCATCAACGTCGCGATGTGCTCGATCACGATCGGATCGGCCAGGACAGATCGGCACCCGGTGCAGGTAAAACCGGGAATCGGCACGCCCCACACACGCTGGCGCGACAAACACCAATCGGGTCGGTTTTCGATCATTCCGTTGATCCGATCACGGCCGTAGGCTGGAATCCATTGGACCCGCCCGATCTCCGCCAACGCCTCTTTCCGAAGATCATTCGTGTCCATCGACACGAACCACTGCTCAGTGGCTCGGAAGATGACGGGATTCTTGCAGCGCCAACAGTGCGGATAGGAATGGTCCAACGATCCATGCCCCAGCAACCGTCCGTTGGATTGCAGGAACTCCACGATTTTCGGATTCGCTTTCAATACATGCTGACCGGCAAATTCCTTCACGACATCGGTAAACCGCCCGGCGTTGTCGACCGGCGCCAGAATCTCCAACTTTTCCCCCGACGACGCCTTGGCATTGTGCTCAAGGACGAGGATGTAGTCTTCCATGCCGTGACCCGGCGCAATATGGACACATCCGGTTCCCTGATCGAGGGTGACAAAGTCACCAAGTAGAATCGGTGACAGGCCGGTGGTCAGGGGCCGTTGCGTCTCGATCCCTTCGAATCCTTCGCGCCCCTTCGCCACGCCAAACACGCGAGCCCCTTCGAGCTTGCAGGCCTTCGTCACGCTCTCAAGCAGCTTCTCCGCCAGGATCAGCACTTCGTCGCCGACCTGGACAAACGCATAGTCGATCTCACCATGGAGACAGACCGCTTGATTGGCCGGGAGTGTCCATGGGGTGGTCGTCCAGATCACGACGGAGACCAACTTGATACCGGCAGGGAAGGAGATGCCTGGGAACGTCTTACTGAGCACCATGGGAGACGTGACCAACGGAAACTTCACATAGATCGAGGGAGAGGTGTGATCTTCATACTCGACTTCCGCCTCAGCCAGAGCAGTTTGGTCCGTCGTGCACCAGAGCACCGGCTTCAGTCCCTTATAGACACCTCCCCGCTCTACGAATGCGCCGAACTCACGAATGATCGTGGCCTCATAACCGGGATTCATTGTCAGATAAGGATGCTGCCAATCACCCAAAATGCCGAGCCGCTGAAACTCCTCACGCTGAATCGTATAAAACTTTTCCGCATACTCCCGGCAGAGCCGGCGGATAGCTGGGGTATCGAGTGTCTTTTTCTTGTCGCCAAGTTCTTTGAGGACCTGATGTTCGATCGGCAGGCCATGGCAATCCCACCCTGGCACATACGGCACCTGGTAGCCCGCCATTGTCTTTGATTTGACGATGATGTCTTTGAGAATCTTGTTCAGCGCGTGACCGATATGAATTCGGCCATTGGCATAGGGCGGCCCATCATGCAAGACGTAACGCGGCCGGCCTTTCCCTGCCTCCTGAATCTGTTCGTACAACCGTTCCTTCTCCCACAAGGCAAGGAGTTCAGGCTCCCGCTGCGGCAGATTCGCCTTCATCGGGAAATCGGTTTTCGGCAGATTGAGTGTAGCCTTGTAGTCCATAACCTGTCTGGTCTCTCGCGAAAAACTTAGAACGTAATGGGGATCAAGGATTGGAATATACCGGAATGATAGGCGAGGCACCAGTCCTTAGCTTGGATGGCGGGGTCGTCAAAAACGTCTTCCAGCGAGGCCGCAGCGAACGAGAGCCCGAGACATACGGTTTGAGCGATGCGAGAACGAAGCCCGGTGAAAGATGCGTCTCGGCGCATCGGGGCGGGCGGGTGGAGTCAAGCCGTTTTTCACGATCCCGCTCGCTAACTGACCGCCATCATGCGGTCCAGCGCAACCTTCGCCCAATGCTTCTCATCGTCCGGCACGATGATGTGGTTCACTACGTGGCCATCGGCAAGGTTTTCCATCGCCCAGCAGAGATGGGCTCCATCGATCCGGAACATCGTCGCGCACTGACAGACCGTGGAGGAAAGGAAGAAGACTTTTTTATCGGTGAGGTCGCGCTTCAATCGATTGACGAGGTTCAATTCGGTTCCAACTGCCCAAGCCGTCCGAGCCGGGGCCGCCGTCACAGTTTTGATAATGAACTCCGTCGAGCCAGACAGATCCGCCTTGTTCACGACATCCTCGTGACATTCGGGATGGACGATCACCTTCCCATCAGGATACTGCTTGCGGAAATTGTTCACATGCACGGGCTGAAACATCTGATGCACACTACAGTGGCCTTTCCAGAGAATGAGCTTCGCACGCAGGATTGCCTCACGGGTATTGCCCCCGTTGGGTTGATAGGGGTCCCAGACGATCATTTCTTCTCTTGGCAGCCTCATTTTGTTCGCCGTGTTACGGCCCAAGTGCTCGTCCGGGAAAAAGAGGATTTTCTCGCGCCTGGCCCAGGACCATTCCATGACCGCCTTCGCGTTGGAGGACGTACAGGTAATCCCGCCATGTTCGCCGCAAAAGGCTTTGAGCACCGCGGCGGAGTTCACATACACCGCCGGCATGACGGTCTCTTCCACGGGAAGGATCCGCCCCAATGACTCCCAACATTGATCGACCTGTTCGATGGCCGCCATATCCGCCATGGAGCAACCTGCTGCCATGTCCGGCAGGATCACCGTTTGCTTGGAGCGGCTCAGGATGTCGGCGGTCTCGGCCATGAAATGCACGCCGCAAAAGACGATATAGGGCCGCTCCGACCGCTCGGCTGCCAGTTTCGAAAGCAGGAGGGAATCCCCGCGAAAATCCGCATGTTCGATGACTTCGTCCCGTTGATAATTATGGCCTAGAATCATGACGCGATCGCCCAGCACACGTTTAGCCTCAACCGTCCTGTGGAACAGTTCCTCCGCAGGCAGCTGCTGGTAGTCCGTAATCGGTTTGGGAAGTGTCGAGAGTGTTTGCACAGTTTCCTCTGCAAAAGAGTGAGAAGTCTCATTCTACGTTAGGACTCCCTCACAATCAATGAACCAGCCGTAGCGAGGAAGTCCTAGGCCTTCGCTGATCCATTCGGTTCGAACTCGATAGGCCTAATAACCCGTTGACAACGTAGGAGCCCGGCGATACGATTCCCGTCGAAGCTAGGGGGGCCACACGGCTGAGAGTCCGCCCGAACGGACGACCCTCAGAACCTGACCTGGGTAATACCAGCGTAGGGAAGCGAGAACAACCGGGCACCGTTGGTCTCTCTGCCGCA
>Ga0187893_10001499_pt1 | contig 55830 bp, 52 predicted proteins | sample MA1701074metaG_FD_139574 | JGI IMG/M metagenome (GOLD analysis project Ga0187893, IMG submission 139574) | White microbial mat communities from a basaltic lava cave in the Kipuka Kanohina Cave System on the Island of Hawaii, USA - MA170107-4 metaG ...
CGCGCGACGCTGAGACGTGTTGCTGTCTGGGTTCCGTGCCTTGAAAGACACGGCTAAAATCATGGGGCCGCTGACGCGGCCAGAACGCTTCGCATTCTCCGCAGTCTGAGGAAACATGAGCCAAGAAACTTACTTCAGAGTGCATCGCTGAGATAGTTTTTGTTACAGCTTTTTTAGACCGTGACACCTTCCGCAGATTCGCGCCGGAAATAGCGTGGGAAACGGAAGTTTGGATAGCAGATGCGCCGGATCACTTAATACATTTTGATGGAGAAAAGTTTCTTGGGCCTTACAAACATAGCTAATTGGTTTTCACAGTAATACAGCCCAACAACCAACTCTCGCCAATAGGTTGCGCGAGTTGGCCGAGGCGCAAAGCCATGCTATAGTCGAGTCATCGCAAAACACTGACCGCCCATCTGAGTCACTCAGATGGGCGGTTTTATTTTTGGGCAACCGCACAGGATTACGCGATCCTGTGCGGCATTTTATTTTGGAGGAAAAATCATGTCGAATTTCGAAGCTAAAAGAGTGACGAGAACTTACGCGCAAAAAATCCTCGCATCGCCTGAGCGCATCTTTCCGCTGCTTTGCCCCGTCCGCGAAAGCGAGTGGCTCGAAGGGTGGAGCGCAGAAATGGTTTATTCAAAGTCGGGCTTTGCTGAAGAGGGATGCATATTCAAGACCCATCGTCACAATGAAGCGGAAGCGGACGATATCTGGGTGATAACCCGACACGAGCCTCTGTCGGTGGAGTTCGTCATAGTCACGCCCGAATTTTTAGCCGGGCAGTTGCGAATCCGACTCGAAGCGCGCGACGACAACGCGACCACATCTCACGTCGCGTACACCTTCACTTCGCTCGGCGAAAGGGGAGATGTTTTCATCGACAGTTTCACCGAATCGGAATTCAATCGCCGCATGCAGTGGTGGGAAAAATCGATGAACCATTTTCTGCAAACGGGCGAACGGCTCGAAGCGCACGGACATTGAAACGATCCGCGCAATAAAACGGGATCGCTCAGGAATTTCCTGAGCGATCCTCTCCAATGTAATAGTTTTGTATTACCCTTGTTTTGAGAAGGCTGGATTATTGTTTTTCCGATGCTCGGCAGGTTAGGCTGGAAGCGGTGATGAATTCCTTCAGATGAGGTAGAAAAGATGACCGAATATCCAGCCGCGCAGATTCCAGTCGCAATCGACCGAGCGCCCGCTTCAGAAGTAAAAACCGATCTCCAGTTTTCTTTGAAAAACATACCGTTCCTTCTGATGCATCTGGCCTGTTTCACCGTTTTGCTCGTGGGCATAAGCTGGTCAGCCGTCGCTTTGTGCATAGGGTTGTATTTCGTTCGGATGTTCGGGCTGACGGCGGGGTATCACCGTTATTTTTCTCATCGCTCATACAAGACGAGCCGGGTGTTTCAATTCCTGCTGGCTGTGCTTGGTTGTTCCGCGACGCAGAAAGGGCCTTTGTGGTGGGCTGCTCATCATCGCCGCCATCATCGCTTCAGCGATCAGGAAGGCGACGTTCATTCGCCCGTTCGAAGCGGCTTCTGGTGGTCGCACGTCGGATGGATTCTCAGCACTAAATACGAAGCGACCGATTTCGACGCGATCAAGGATTTCGCGCGCTACCCGGAACTGCGCTGGCTCAATTCGTTTCATGTCGTTCCTGTAGTAGTTCTGGCCGTCGGGTGTTATCTGCTCGGCGGATGGCAATTTCTCGTGTGGGGATTCGTCATCAGCACGGTGCTTTTATATCACGGGACGTTCGTCATAAACTCGCTCGCGCACGTCTGGGGCAAGAGAAGATATGAGACGAATGATGACAGTCGAAACAATTTCTGGCTTGCGATCATAACGGGCGGCGAAGGCTGGCACAACAATCATCATCACTATATGGCTTCAGTGAAGCAGGGTTTCTTCTGGTGGGAGATCGATACGAGTTATTACATACTTCGCCTGTTGTCGTGGTTCGGCATTGTGTGGGATTTGCGCACGCCGCCTGAGCATCTGCTCAAACGGCAGTAGAGCGAATCGCCTTCACTTCAGAATCAACTCCGAGAGTTTCTTTGCGAGTTCCGCGTCGAGCGATTTTATCGCTTCGCATTGCTCCATCGCGGCTTCTCTGTTTCCCAAGTTTCTGTAAACCAGCGCGAGATTGTAGCGCGCATCGATGTAATTTGATTTGATCCTGACGGCCTGAAGATAAGATTCCACCGCCTCCTGCCACAACGATTGAATGCCAAGCTCGACGCCCGCGTTGTAATAAGCTTCGGCGAAATCGGACTTGAGCCGCGCCGCCTGACGAAAACATTCAACCGCTTCTTTGTGTCGCTCCAGTCGGCTCTCGGTCAGGCCGAGATTGAAATGCGCCTCCACATAATCAGGCTTGATCCTTGTCGCCTGAGCGAAAGCCGCGGCAGCCTGCTCGTATCGCTTCAGGGTCGAGCAGGTCACTCCCAGATTGTTGTGAGCTTCGGCGAAATCAGGCTTGATCTCAACGGCTCGCTTGAATGCTTCCGCGGCTTCCTCATGGCGACCGGCCTGAGCGCAGGCTATTCCTATCGCGTTATGCGCTTCCCAAAAATCAGCGCGAAGCTGAATAGCTTTTCCGTAAGCTTCTATCGCTTCCGCGTGCTGGTTAGCTGATTCCATCGCTCGGCCCAGATTGAAATGCAAATCGGCGCGGTTTGCGTCGATTCGAATCGCCTGAAGGTAAGCGTCAACTGACTCGCGATATTTTCCCGAAGCGAAATAAGATGCGCCGAGGTTGATGCGCGCCTCGATCAAATCGGGCCTCAATTGAACCGCGCGATTCATTGCTTCAATCGCTTCCTTCAGGCGGTTGAGATGAGCGCAAGCAAGCCCCATCCCGTAATGCGCTTCCGCAAGATCGGACTTGAGCGCCAAAGCATTGCGATATGCCTCAATCGCATCCGCGTGTCGATTGAGGCGAAGCAGCGCGTCTGCCAGTCCGAGATATGCCTCCATATAAACGGGCTTCAATTGAATCGCCCGCGTGTAGCTTTCAGCCGATTCTTTATGTCGCGATACGAGAGCATAAGCCACGCCCGCGTTGTAATGCGCTTCGGCGAAGGCGGGGCGCAGGCGAATCGCGGCAGCAAAACTTTCAGCGGCTTCTTCCACTCTCTTCAAACTCAAGAGCGCGATGCCGAGATTGTAATGAGCCTCCGCAAAAGCGGCGTTTGCGCGAACGGCCTGACGGAAAGACTCGACAGCCGCTTCGTGATCGCCCGTCTTTTCATAAATGTTTCCGAGATTGTTGTGAGCTTCCGCGAAATCAGGCTTGAGTTTTATGGCCTCACGGTAAGCAGTGATTGCTTCCTCGAAGCGACCGGCTGTGGCAAGCTCGATTCCCCGATTGTAACTTTCAATCGCCTTAGTCGAAACTTTACTGGAAACTTTTTTCTGAGCCTCAGCAGGATGAATCGATGTCAGAAGTAAAATCGTGAGAGCAATTTTGACCCGTAGCTTTTCGCTCATCGCCTCTTACCTCCTGCGAGTCACTCGCGCGAGTCACTCGCGCGCAAGCAATGCGGCTCCAATCATTCCCGCGTCGTCGCCGAGCGCGGCTTTGACCATCCGGACATCTTTGATCGCAAACTCGAAGGCAGTTTTGCGCGCGACTTTATCGATGCGATCAATCAGTGATTGGCCGAACGCTTCGATCATTCCTCCGCCCAGCACCACCACCTCCGGACCAAGTACGTTGATCAAACTGCCAAGACCTATGCCTATGTAGTGGGCCGCGCGGTCTACGGTTTTAACAGCAAGCTCGTCCTTTGCTTCATAAGCTCGTCGGAGAGCGTTGCTCGGAACGCTTTCGTTTTTGCCTTCGATCAGATCGGCAAGCGATGATTTTTTGCCGCGACGCAAGGCCTTGCGCAGATCGCGCGTCATCGCCTGTCGGCTCGCAAGCGATTCAAGGCATCCGCGCCTGCCGCATCCGCAGCGCGGCCCATCGGCCTGAATGATGATATGGCCTATCTCGCCCGCGTTCTTGCTCGACCCGTGATAAAGCCTTCCATCGATGATCAGCCCTCCGCCGATGCCTGTACCCCAGAACAAACCGAGCGCATTGCTCGCGCCGCGCGCCGCGCCCATTTTGAATTCGCCCCATATGCCTGCGTTCACATCGTTGTCGACTATGACTCGACAACGAAACTCTTCGGCTAGTCGCTGTCCGAGCGGGAAATTCCTGAAGCCGAGATTCGCCGATTCGATTATGAATCCCGAACGGGGATCAATCGGGCCGGGCGAGCCGATGCCTGCGGCTTCGATCTGATCATACGGGATTCCTGCTCGTTCGATTGCGCGGCGGCCTGTGTTGAGGATGGTCTGAAAAACTTTTTCGTCATCGCGCCACGCTCTGGTCTTCGCGCGTGCGCGAGAGATAATTTTATTTTCCCTGTCCAGCACCGCCGCGATTACTTTGGTGCCGCCGAGGTCAAGCCCAAGCACATATTTCATAAAACTCTGCGCGATGAGAAAAAATCCGAGGAGTTCCGCGGCGCAATCCAAAAGATTGCGCGCTCTGAAAGTACGAAGTTTGGGGCTGCGCAAGACGAGCTTACGCAGCCATTTCAGAAGAGAATGAAAGATAGAAGTCGGCGACCGATTCGATTGATCGAAGTGGCGATCAATCGCCGATTCGATCAAACGCTGGCCGCCGACTACTGATTACCGAAATCACTTTGCGAACGAGCGAATATAACGGATCAGCGCCTTGATTTCGGCGTCGCTCACCTTGCCCTCGTAAGCGGGCATCTTGGGCAACATGCCTTTTTTAATCTGCTCGGTCATAGCGGCATCCGAGGTTTTCTGTTGCCACGCTGCATCAGTGAAATCAGGCACGTCTTTGACTTTGCCCTTGCCATCAGGCCCGTGGCAAAGGCCGCACTTTTGCGCCCCGTAGACCGCAGCCCCGCTGACTTTCGCATCAGGCTTCTCTTCAGCCTTTTCGTCTTTCTTCTCGGAAGGCGCAGGATAAGCCGATTGATTGGCATTCCCGGCTGGAGCCGCAGTCGGCGCGGCGACCGGCGCAGTGGGCGCGCTCGCGTTTGAATTTGCCGATGAAACGACCGGCGGCGCGCTCTGAGATGAGTTCGTGTTCGTCGACTCGGATGAGCCGCAGGCGATGAAAAAAACTGCCAGCATTAAGACAACCGATGTCTTAAAAATTCTCATTCCCTGAATTCTCCTTTCAGAATTGTCCTTTTATTAAATTCCCAGACCCAGCTTGCCCGCGATGAGTTTTTCAATCTCAGCGATGGGGATTCGCTCCTGTTCCATCGTATCGCGGTCGCGGATGGTTACCTGATTATCTTCGAGCGATTGATGATCTACCGTGAGGCAGAAAGGCGTTCCCACCTCATCCTGTCGGCGATAAAGTTTGCCGATGCCCGCCGTGTCGTCATAGACGGCGCGCATCGCGCCCGTGCGCTGCAATCGCGCTTTGATCGCTTTCGCGAGCCCGACTATGCCCTCTTTGTTTTTCGCAAGCGGAAGGACGGCGACTTTGATGGGCGCAAGCTCAGGGTGCAGCTTCAGCACCACGCGCTTGTCTCCGCGCACTTCTTCTTCCCTGTAGGCATCCATCAGGAAGGCAAGGAATTTGCGATCAACGCCCGCCGACGGTTCTATCACGAATGGAAAAACATGACTGTTCGATTCGTGATCGAAGTAGGTGAGATCGGCTATCGAATCTGTGTTTACGCGCTTGCCTTCCGGGTCGAGAGGCTTTTTCGAATGAGCTTTCAGGTCGAAATCCGTCCGGTTGGCTATGCCTTCAAGCTCGTCCCATTGCTTGTCGTCTTCGCGTTCGGGGAAGAAGCGATATTGAAGATCGACGCAGCCTTTGGCGTAGTGCGCGAGCTCGCCCTTCTGCTGAACGTATTTGCGCAGATTCTCGCGTCTGATTCCAAGCTCAAAATGCCAGTTGTAACGGTCTTCGACCCAGCGTTCATGCCATTCGTCGTCGGTCATCTCGCCCGACTTGAGTATATGGGGCGGCTTGACGAAAAATTCGATTTCCATCTGTTCGAACTCGCGCATGCGAAATATGAAATTTCCGGGCGTGATTTCGTTTCGAAACGCCTTGCCTATCTGCGCCACGCCGAAAGGAAGCTTGCGATTGGTGGTGTCGAGAATATTTTTGAAGTTGGCGAATATGCCCTGCGCGGTTTCCGGTCTGAGGTAAGTCAGACCGGATTCGTCTTCGACAGGTCCGACTGTCGTGCGAAACATGAGGTTGAATTGTCGCGCTTCCGTGAGATCGGTCGAGCCGCAGGCCGAACATTTCAGAAGTTTTTTAGTGATCGCCGAGTTGATGTCCGCCAGTTGAGCGAGCGCGAGAGGAGCCGTGAGATTTTCAGTAGCTATATCGAGTTTGTCTGCGCGCAATCGGGCTTTGCACTTGCGGCAATCGACGAGAGGGTCGGAGAAAGTATCTTCGTGGCCTGAGTATTTCCACACCAGCCGATTCATCAGGATTCCTGCGTCGAGTCCAACCATATCGTCGCGCTCGTAGACGACCGAACGCCACCACGCGCGCTTGATATTGTTTTTAAGCTCGACTCCCAACGGGCCGTAGTCCCAGACGGCTCCCAGACCGCCATAAATATCGCTCGATTGAAAAACAAATCCGCGCCGTTTGGCGAGGCTGGCAATGGTTTCTATGTCTGTCATCAAATGGTTCCTTACTAAGAATGAAAAAATTCTGCGCGTTGAGTCAGCAACTATACAATACCGAAGCCGCGCAGTGAAAGTTTGCCGCGAGTTGAAGAAAACGGCGACTCAAGCCAAACTCAATACAGAATGAATTCTATAAAAACCAACTGTCCGTCCTGCGGCGCGGGTCTTGAATTCAACGCGGAAACCGATGCCGTCGTGTGCGCCCGCTGCGGCGCGGCCTTCCGCGTCCAACGTCACCAGGACGCCTTCAATCTCTCGGAGGTGGCTGAAGTTCACGGAAATCTCGGACGGCTCAAGGCTCTCGAAATCATGCTAGAAGAACTGGACGAAGAGATCGAATCGGTCGCCTCGGATATCGAGGCGCTCCGAGGCCGCGAGAAGGCCGCGCCTCTGCAAGCGGGCTGCGCGCTGTTCGGAGTTTTTATGGCCGTTATCGTCGTCGTCACGCTCTTCATGCCATTGGGCCGCGAATGGTTCGGCGGATGGATTTTCTACCTGACGATTTTGACAGTCCTCGCTCTGAGCGCGTGGAGAATGCGCCGCAGATTTGTGGGCCGCGAGGAGGTCGAGCGATTCAAGGAAGAACGAGAGCGACTGCAATCCGCGCTCGTCGAGTTGCAATCGGAACGCGACCGCCTGCACCAGATCAGAGAAGAAATACTCGGTGACGGGGTGAGCGAAGACGGCTGAAAAATTTTTATCTTCGATCATTCGTGCGAGCATCGAAATTCTTCGTGTCAACCAAATCTCCTGACCGAAGCATCCAACCAGGCAGCCGGGTAAAATCCCGGACAGAAATTGAGAACTGAGCGGTTCATCAGGCACGTACAGATTTTTGGAGGTACAAAATGATTAAAGCAAAAAGCAAAATACTCGCGCTTGCAGTCGCCCTTACTCTCGCGGCGACGGCAGCGGCAAATTCCTTTTCAGACCAGGAAACCGGGTTGGCCAAAGAGATTCGCAAAGAACTTGTCACACTCCCCTATTATGGCGTGTACGATAATCTTGCATTCAAGATAGAAGGCGACATTGTTACTCTGTTCGGTCAGGTCACGCGCCCCTCGACGCGCAAGGACGCTGAACGACGAGTCGCCAAAATCGAAGGCGTCGAGCGGGTCATCAACAATATCAAGGTGCTGCCGGTTTCCTCCTTCGATGATCGGATTCGCGTCCGCACCCTTCGCGCCATCGCGCGCACGGGCAGTCTCTACCGTTACTTTCAGGGTGCGAACCCTTCGATTCACATCATCGTCGATCACGGCAACGTCACGCTCGAAGGCGTCGTTTCGAGCAAAGGAGACAGCAACCTCGCTTTCATCGCGGCCAACGGCGTGAGCGGCGTTTTCAAAGTCACCAACAACCTCGTCGTCAAACGCGACTGATAGAATCGAGACCGGGCAGGGCGTGCTTTGCCCGGTCTCATCACTTCAAAACTTTGTTCCATCGAGCTTGCAACATTTTTGAAACTCGGCGACATTGATATCGTGATATCTGCTCGGAGGTGTATAAAACAAATGCGTATCGATTTCGAAATCAGAAAAAGTTTGAACCCTGCGCGAACGATGGCGGCGCTTGCGGCAATGATGGTGGCCGCAGGGCTGGGGCTACTCACAGTTTCGGCCCAGCAGAAACCCCAACTGCCCTCGCCGCAGGATCTGTCCCGCGCTTTCATAGAAGTCGCCCGTCAGGTCAAGCCCGCTGTCGTCAGCATCGACACCGTAGAGAAGGCGAGGCGGCCTTCCGCACGCGCGCCTGAAGACATTCCAATTCCGGGGATTCCTTTCAACAGAGAGCCGCGTCGGGTGCGAGGCACAGGGTCAGGCGTGATCATCAGTTCCGACGGCTACATTCTCACCAACAACCACGTTGCGGGCGACGCTGATGAAATCAAAGTCAAGCTTACGGACGGGCGCGAACTCAAAGCCCGTCGCATCGGCGCCGACCCTGAAACCGATCTCGCAGTGATAAAGATCGAGGCTGAAAATCTGCCTCATGCGAAACTCGGAAACTCCGACCGACTCGAACAAGGCGAATGGGTGATCGCTTTGGGAAGCCCCTTCGGACTTCAACAGACGATGACCGCAGGGATAGTTTCAGCCACGGGCCGCGACCTCGGATCGCAAATCGGCCAGTTCACCAATTTCATTCAGACCGACGCTTCGATCAATCCGGGAAATTCGGGCGGGCCGCTCGTCAACATGCAAGGAGAAATAGTCGGCATCAACACGCTGATACTTTCAGGAACCGGGGTCAACACGGGCGTAGGGTTTTCCATCCCGTCGAATCTCGCCTCGAATGTCTACTCTCAAATCGTGGCCAGAGGCAAAGTGGTCCGCGGCTATCTGGGCGTGCTGCTCAAACCCATCACCCCGGCAGTGGCGAAGACCTTCGGCTACAGCGGCACGGACGGCGCTCTGGTCGATGACCTGGTGAGCGACAAAAGCCCCGCCGCGAAAGCGGGCCTTCACAGCGGCGATCTGATCCTTGAATTCGACGGCAAGGGGGTGAAAACTCCAAAGCAGTTGACCGAAATGGTGGCCGATACCCCGGTGGGAAAATCCGTCAAGGTGAAATACTTTCGCGAGGGACGCCACGAGTTTACGACTATCATTCTTGCCGAAAGACCCCCGCGGTCGGACGAGCCTGAGCCTGAAGACGAACCAGAAGAAGAACCCGACGCCACGAATGTAGGCTTCAGAAGTGAAACCGTCACTCCTGATATCGCTCGTCAGTTGAGGCTGAAAATCGCGAGCGGCGCGGTCATCCAAAACGTGATGCCCGACAGCCCTGCGGCTGAAGCGGGGCTGCGTCGCGGCGATGTTATTCATCGCGTCAATCGCACTCTGATCAGTTCGCGCCAGGATTTGATTCGCGCTTTCTCCACGCTCAAAGGCGAAACCGAAGTCCTGCTCCAGGTCGAGCGCGGCAGTCAGCTTTCATTCGTCACCGTCTCGCTTGAGCAGTAGGCGGTGATCAGTGGTCGGGGGTCAGGGATGATGATTTTCTCATCCCTGACCTCTATCCCATATCACCCATCACCCATTGCCCATCACAGACCGGCCATATCCCACTTGCGGCGGATTTCGATTATCAACTCTGCGATTTTTCTAGTCACCTTAGCGAAGTATTCGTCAGCTTTCGCCTGATCGAATTTCACATAGCCCTGTCCCGCTTTGTAAAGTCCTATCGAAGAAGGCGCAGGATATGCCGAATAAGTTCCCGGCTGGGCGTTGGGCGTTGCCAGATCGTTTGAGTATCGCTCTTTGTGAACGAGTTTCGGATCGATAGCCTGAATGAAGGCCGTCTCGTTCCAGCCTGCATGCCCGCCGTCTTCGCCGAAGACCGACATCGTCACGTCCGCAGCATAACTCCACCAGTTGACGACCAAAGTCCGCACACGCTTTTCCTGCCCGACTTCCGTCGCTATCTGATTGAGCAAGGCCGTCTGCGGCCCGCCGTGTCCGTTGACGACGATGATGTTTCGAAAACCGTTTTTCGCGAGTCCCGCCATCACGTCTTTCACATAAGCCCGGTAAGCGTTTTCTGAAATCGAGAACGCCCCCGGATAAGCGTCCATGCTGCCGGTCACTCCATAAGGAATTACGGGCGCGATCATCGCGTTTACTTCGCGGGCTATCTTGCGCGCGATGGCTACGGGCGCGGTGATGTCCGCGCCGTTGTTTATGACACCGTGAGGCTCAAGCGTGCCTGTCGGCAATATCACCGTGTTGATGCGCGCAGGCACAGCCTCCTTGAATTCCATCCAGTTGATATCGGACATATCGCGTGTCGAAACCGTGTCCTGCTGGGCAAGCACAGTGATTGCCGATGCGATGAGCAGTCCCGTCGATAAAAGGATTTTTCTAATCATGCGGTTGTTCTCCTGTCGTGAGATTTGTCGGAAGGGCGATTGTTTGCCGACCGCTCAGGCATTGTCAAGCGAGGGCGTCTGTTCGCAATCTACACCTTGTGAGTAAATAGGTATCGATGAGGATCGCTCTGATTATCTTCGTTCTTATCGAAGATTGTGCCAGAGATTGGTGCAATGGCCTGACAAAAACATATCGCTGAAGAATATATTCGAGGCGTGGCGTTAAGCCACAAAACGGATTTGCTTCGCTTCCTTAAAAAACGTACCCGACCTTGATTGCTCACGTCTCAATCGGAATTTCCATCGAATCCGATTCGCGCGTTTCAGTTGGAATGCCCTCCTGTTGAGGCTGGAAAATGCGTTGGCACACGGTCGCTTTCAAAAATAATTTCGCTCCGGCGAAAGAGCAACTTGCGATTCGCCCTCAACCGTCTTTGCGATTCTTTCCCGCCTCGCTGCCGACGCGAATGTCCGATCAGGAGTGACTTTTATCCCGGCGTCGGCATAGTAGTTGCTGAATTTTGCCTGCCCTCAAAGGGGTTGTACGAGAAAAAATCGAAGCAGCGCCACTGCCTCCATGTCCCTCAGAGCGGAGCCATACGGGCCGCTCCTTCAGGCTTATCCCCGACTCAAAAGCCAGTGGGTTGATGTGCGTCCGACAGGTTTCGGACACACCGGAAAAATATTTTTGCAGCTTTTGGAGTAATACCAGCATTTATGAGTATCGCTCATTTTCCTCATTCCGCGCTCAAGGCGGACACCTTTCACCGCTTCGGCCCTCACGCCGAACAGAGCCATTCACGCCGTCGCGCCTCGCGCGATGCGCGCATAGTCGAAAACCTTCAGGTCGTCGGACTCGTTCTGAAACGACTGCTTCCCCGTCTTCCCTCATCGATAGAAGCCGACGATCTTCACAGCGCGGGCGTGATGGGGCTCATCGATGCTGCGCAGAAATACGACGAGAGCCGCGCAGTTCGCTTCCGCACCTATGCCGAAGTGCGGGTGCGCGGAGCGATGCTCGATTATCTGCGCTCGCTCAGTTGGGCGCCGCGCGGATTGCATCGCCGCGAACGCGAACTTGAAGCGGCGCGATCCGCAGTCGAGCAGAAAACTCATCGCTCGGCCACCGCCTCGGACATTGCCCGTGAACTCGGTATATCGTTCGATGAGTGCCATCGCCTGATGGCCGAGATAAACAAACTTCGTCTGGGCGATGACGATGATCTAGGCGACGAGAGCATTCAACTGCATCACTTCAACCATCGTCAGACGGATTCAGACGATCCGTACTTCCATCTTGAGCGAAGAGAATTGATCGATCTTGTATGGCAAGCGGCCCGCTCGCTTCCCAACCGGCTTCAACTCGCGCTGCGGCTCTACTACCTCGAAGAGATGACGATGAAGGAAGTCGGCTCCGCGCTCGAAGTCAATGAAGCGCGAGTGTCTCAACTTCTCTCGAAAGCCGTCTCGTTGTTGAAAGAAGAAGTTTTCAGGCTTTTGAGTTTTCGATGCGAAAGACACTACGACCGACGAACCAACTTCGAGCGCGCGAAAGGCTGCTGACCTCAGCGTTTGACGAGCCGGTTGAGTTCCGCGTTGGCCTGTTTAAGCTGGCTCATCGCCTGCTTGTTGCGAACGACCAGATCGTATTTTTCAATCGCTGCGCAAACGTCCGCCATAACCTTATCGGGATCCCACGGCTTGGCGATCACGCGGATCGCGCCCGCATTCTTGATGGCATCGATGAAAGTCTCCGTGTCGTTATTGGCCGTCACCACCATTCGAATCGTGTCGGGATTTATCGCGCGGCTCTTGTTCAAAAGCTCAGTCCCGCTCATACCGGGCATGCGCTGGTCGGTCATTATCAACGAAACCTGTTCGCGCTTGAGCATCTCCAGAGCCGTCTCGCCATCGGGCGCGGTGATGACCCTGAACTGGCGTCTCAGAAGCCTTTCGAGCATTCGAAGGTTTGCAGGTTCGTCGTCTACAACGAGAATAGTATGATCGCTTTTTTCCATAAAACTAATCGGCCACATCGCAGGCCATTTCAGAAAAGTTCTCGCCTTCGCGGTTGAATAACGCCGGGTAAGACTGCACGAGCGAAGTAAGATCGTCGAGCAATCGCTTGCGGTCGAGGCTCTGCTGGAAATTTTCGACAGCCTCGCGAACTATGTCCTTGAGCGCCAGCGGATCCCACGGCTTGCTGACGAATTTATGCACGCGCGAAGTATTGATGGCATCGATGAGAGCGTCTATGTCGGTATAACCTGTGAGAATTATTTTCACCGCATCCGGGTGACTCGCCAGGCTCAGTCGCAGCAGATCGGTTCCGCTCATACCGGGCATGCGCTGGTCGGTTATTATCAGCGAGACATCTTCTTCGCGAAGCAGATCGAGCGCCTGCTCGCCGCTCGAGGCTGTCAGCACTTTGTACTCGCGATGAAAAAGCCTCTCCAGCATTCGGAGATTCGCGGGTTCATCATCTACGGCTAATATGGTGTGTTTCATTTTCGATTTTCTCTCCAGGTCGATCTTATCGGCGCTCTGAGAAAAAACTTTATAGTCTGCGGGGCTAATATAGATTGGAAACTGAAAAATCCGACTTTTATTCGATCACCCTTTGCGATTGAAGCAACTCCTCTGCGATCTCAAATTCGAAATCTCAAATTACAGAAAACTTTCTTTCCAGGTCTACTAAAGTTTTTTTTTCCGCTGCCGATAAGTATGGGACGGGCAGGAGTTCGCCCGCGGGATTGATTGAAGAATTATGCGGCTTGATTCGCTCAAATTAAGAAGCAAGTTTTATCTATCGTTCAGCGCCGTCTTGATGCTCGGCGCGATGGTCGCGGCGCTCATGCTCGTGATGCTCGTGCGGTCGTCTTCGTCATATCGTCAGGTTCTCGACACGGATCGAAAACTGGCGGAGCAGGCTTTGAGCATTCACGCAAACAAACTCCGCGTGAGCGAAGCCCTGCGCGGTCGCCTGCTTCACCCCTACGGAGATTTCGGCGACGAGGCGCTGTCGAACCTCGCCGCAGCTTACGACGATTTGAATGACTCGTATGCTGCGGCCCGCCAGCTTGCCACAGAAGGGCAACTCGCCCGAATGCTCGATTCGATTGAAAGCATCGACTCCGATCAGCTTCGCCCGATGGAGCAACGCATCCTCGGCGCAATCGAGCGCCAGGAATCAGCCGAAGCCGAACGGTTGTACTTCGACGAGTATGTGGCAGCGCGAGCCGAACAGCAGGACTTGCTCGATCAATTAAACGCGCTCGCCTCTGAGCGTATCACCGATGCGGTCGAGCGCACCGCGCGTCAGTCGCGGCTCGCGGGCGCGATAGCTGTCGCGCTCACGCTTCTGCTCATCGTCGTCGGGCTGGTGCTGAGTTATTACCTGACCCGTTCGTTCGAGCAGCCCATAGCCAAGCTGATGAAAGCGGCTCGCGCCATTGCCGCAGGCGATCTGAGTCAACAGCTTGCGCTTGAGCGCAAGGACGAGCTTGGCGAGATGGCCGATGTTTTGAACGTGATGGTGATGAATCTTCAGGGCCTCAATGAAGACCTCGCCACGCAGGTCAAATGGCTGCGCGAGACCAAAGACGAGCTTGCGCGCACGCAGGGCCAGTTGGTGCAGAACGAAAAGATGGCCGCGCTCGGTCAACTCATCGCGGGCGTGGCTCACGAACTCAACAACCCGATAAGCTTCGTCTACAGCAACACCGTCCTGCTTCAGGATTCGTTCAATCAGGTGCGCGCGTTGCTGGATTATTACAACTCGCACACGGAAATCCCTGAAGCGATCAGAAAGCGGGCTGAAAAGATCAAAGAGGAAATCGATTACGACTATCTGGTGAGCGACTTCTCTCAAGCTCTCGAAGACTGCCACGAAGGAGCGCGACGGGTGCGCGACATCGTGATGAACCTCAAGACATTCGCGCGAGGCGAAGAGTCGGAGTTGCAACGGGCTGACCTGATCGAAGGGATAGAATCGACCGTCCGGCTGCTCGGTCATTTCTTCCGCCCCGACCGCGTCGCGCTGCATCGCGATTATGAGCGATTGCCCGCAGTCGAATGCTTCCCGACTCAGCTTGCGCAGGTGTGGATGAACCTGATGGTCAACGCTGCGCAGGCGATGAACAGCCGTGGCGATCTGTGGATCGCGGCTCGCGCCGAAGAAGATCGCGTCGTGATTTCGCTTCGCGACAACGGGCCGGGTATTCCGCAGGAAGTTCTGTCGAGAATATTCGATCCGTTCTTCACTACTAAACCTGTGGGCGAAGGAACGGGATTAGGGCTTTCGATTGTGCATGGAATCATCGAGCGACATGGCGGAGAGATAAAGGTTGAAAGTGAAGTGGGTGTCGGAACCGCTTTCACCATAGTTCTGCCCGCCGCCGAAAAGAGCGCGCCCCTGGAGACAGACCGCGAGCCGGTCGCGGCATTGACATAAATGGCAAGCTCACTGACAGAAAACAGAAAATCGGGCAGACCGGGATTGCTGGCTGCCATTGTGATCGCAACTATCGTGATCACAACTCTGCTCTCATCCGGTGTTATAGCCAGCGACGGAGATCGCAACATAGAAAACCTGGCCACGAGGCGAGTGCAACCGGCTTATCCGCCCATGGCGCAGAAGTATCGCATAGAAGGAACCGTCACAGTTCAAGTGTCGGTCGCTAACGACGGCAAAGTGGCGAAGGCCGAATTCGTCCGCGGCCATAATATTTTCCGCTCCGTTTCGCTCGACGCGGTCAAGCGTTGGGAGTTCAAGCCGCCCGGAGAGGCGGGACTCAATGGAACAGTGAACTTCGTTTTCAAGCTCAGTAACTGATGAAGTGGTTGTCCCCTCATAGTTGTAGATGGAATCCGGCCCTCCCAGATATGCCAGACGCGAGGAAATCCCGGCCTGAAGAAATTCTCGCTTCCTTCCCCTCAACTGACAGGCATCGGCCACAGGAGCGCATATGAAAAAATTAGTGTGCCTAGTTTTAACCTCTATCTTCAGCCTGCCCCTTTGCGTCTTTTCACAGACGACAGGAGGCGCGGTCACGGGAACCGTCCGCAATCAGACGGGGGAAATGATTACGGGCGCCAAAGTCACCGCCACCAACACGGGAACCAATCAGACGAGATCAGTCGAAACCGATCAGGAGGGAGTCTATCGTTTGCCTCTGCTCCCGGTCGGCGTTTATGAAATCACCGTCGAATCCGATGGTTTCGGCAAAGTCGTCCGTCAACTCACCCTGCGCGTCAACGAAGACGCACGGGTGGATTTTCAACTCGACGTCGCCGGAGCCGTCGAGCAGGTCAACGTCGTCGCGGCAAGCGGCCCTATCACAGAGACGAGCAATTCCGTTCTGGGGCTGGTGATCGAAAACAAACAGATTCTCGAACTCCCGCTAAACGGCAGAAACTTTCTCCAACTCGGAACGCTCGTGGCCAACGTAAGCTCTACGGCTTCGCTTCGGGGAGGGTCGGAAGGCGGAATACTCAACGGCCCGTTCGCCGTGTCGGGACAACGCGACCGATCTTTGACTTTCCTCATCGATGGAGTCGATAACAACTCTCAGTCGAACAATCTTTCGGCTCAGGTTTCGCTCGATTCCATTCAGGAATTCAAGATGATAACCAACCTCGGTTCAGCCGAGTTCGGCAATCATTCGGGCGGGACTATCAACATCGTCACCAAATCCGGCACGAACGAATTTCACTTCTCTGCGTTCGAGTTCTTCCGCACAGATAAACTCAACTCTCCGAATTTTTTTGAAAAGCTCGAAGGCCGTGACCCGGCTGATTTCCAGCTTAATCAGTTCGGCGGAACCATCAGCGGGCCGGTAATCAAAGACCGCACTTTCTTTCTCGGCAATGTCGAGCTACAGCGACTCAACGTCGGCAATGCGCAGTTTGCCAACGTGCCTACAATCAGCCAGCGGGCTGGTATATTCACCAATCCCGCGACGGGCCAGACCGTTCAGTTGCCCGTCGATCCGGTTACGGCTGAGATATTGCGCCGCTATGTTCCCGTGCCTAACTCCGCGAGCGAGTATGGCAATTATTTTTCCGCCCCGGAAATCGACGCGCACAACAACTTCGCCGTCTTTCGCGTCGATCATCTCGTCTCCGGCGACGGCGTACTCAACGCGCGTTACATCTTCTCTGACAATGACACTTTCAATCCGACCATATTCAACGTCTTCGGAGGCACGGGAAGCCGACCGCCGACAATTCCCGGATTCGGATCCGACGACGACTTTCCCACGCATAATATCGCAGTCGGCTACACGCACACTTTCAGCCCTTCGGTCATCAACGAGACGCGCTTCGGTTATAACCGTGTAGGCGGTTTTCAGCATCCCGAAGATGAGACGGTTCCTTCCGAACTCGGCTTCGTCGGAGTCGACACACCGACCGGACTTTTCGACATCAACGTGGCCGGTATAACGCGGCTTGGCAATGTGCTGCCTTATCCCATCACTCAGAGCATGAACAATTTTCATCTCGTGGATTCGCTCTCGTGGTTGAAAGGGCGACACTCGTTCAAGTTCGGGGGAGAGGCGCGATGGACTAACCGTCAGGCAAACTCTTCGCGCAACGGAGCAGGCACGCTGTTTTTTTCCGGCTCGGTTTCGCGCATAAGCCCGCTCGCCGATTTCATACTCGGCGTGCCTGTCGCCGCCGTCTTCGTCGAACGCAACCTCACGGCTCCCCTACGCCAATTGCAAACGAGTCTCTTCTGGCAGGACGATTATCAGGTAAGCCGTCGGCTCGTTCTCAACTACGGCCTGCGTTATGAACTGAGTACCGTCATCACAAGCCCCGGCAATAAGCTCGTCAACTTCAGCCTTGAGCGCGGATTCTTCACTCCGGGTCTCGACACGGACACGGAATTGTACAGAGGCGATCATAACGACTTCGCGCCCCGATTCGGCTTTGCGTGGAGTCTCGACGAAAGAGGCTACACCGTGTTGCGCGGCGGCTACGGATTGTTTTATGACGCATTGCCACACAACCATGCTCTGATAGTCAACGGCAACGATCTCAGCGATCAGTGGCGAGTGTTGAGCTTTGCTCAACGCGGGCCGGGAAGACTCGGAAGCATATTCGCTCCGGCCAATCTCGCTCCAAGCCCTTTGGCCACTCTGACCGTTTACGATGAAGGCATTCGCACTCCCTACGCGCAGCACTTCAACCTCAACCTTCAGCGCGAGCTTTGGGGTAACTCCGTCATCTCGCTCGGATACGTGGGAACGAAGACGACGAAGCTCACCGTGAATCGAAACATCAATCAGGCCGTCTACATTCCCGGCACCGACTCTGCGGGGAGACCGCTTTCGACTGCGGCCAACGTATTCGCGCGCCGTCCGACGCAGTTGTATGGCCTGACGGATTTTCCTGTCGATGTGCTGACTCAGATAGAGTCATCCGGCCTGTCAACTTATCACTCGTTTCAGGCCACTTTCTCAAGGCGATTCAACCGCGGCCTGTCCGCGCTTTCGGCTTACACCTGGTCGAAATCAATCGACGACGCGACTGACCCGCTGGGATTTACAGGCGACACGGGAGGGCCGCAAAACAGCAACGATTTGAAGAGCGACCGGGCGCTATCGATCTTCGACATACGCCATCGCTTCACGCTGGCCGCGACTTACCTGTTGCCGTTTAAGGGAAACCGCTGGGTCGAAGGCTGGCAGTTGAATTCGCTCGTCACTCTGCAAACAGGACAGCCCTTCACGCCCATACTCGGATTCGATCCGTCGCTCACGGGCAGCGCAAACGTCCGGCCAAACTATGTTCCGGGCGCGTTGATAGTCAAAGACGGGCAGGTATCGATAAATCCGAGTCTGCCAAAAGACCCGGCGACGGGGATTCCACTCGCGCTCATTCCCGCTCCCGGACAGTTCGGCACTCTGGGCCGCAATTCGTTCACGGGTCCCGGCTACAAAAACATCGATCTTTCGGCCATCAAGGAATTTCGAGTTCGGGAAAAGCTCCGTGTTCAGGCGCGATTCGAGGTCTTCAATCTTCTCAACACCGTCAACCTCGCTCTGCCTGAAAGACGGCTGCTCGATCCTTTCTTCGGTCGCTCCACCCGGACGCAGGACGTAGCCGGAGGCGTGCCGGGAATAGGCGGCGGCGGACCGCGGGTCGCTCAACTGGCTCTGAAGCTGATTTACTGACGGGAGGAGCAGATGATCATTTCAAAACTGAAAGCGTGCGTGTCGGTGGCGGCGATAGCTTTTATTGCGCTGTCGTCGCCTTCGACAGGCGGGGCGTCTGCGGATTTCAATCGCAACATCGGGCTTCTGTCGTCAGCCGCACGTGTGAAGTTCGACCGCAACATAGAAAATCTGGCCACGAGGCGAGTGCAACCCGCCTATCCGCCCATGGCGCAGAAGTATCGCATAGAAGGAACCGTGACGGTTCAGGTGTCGGTTGCTAATGACGGCAAGGTGGCGAAGGCCGAATTCGTCCGCGGCCATAATATTTTCCGCTCCGTATCGCTCGACGCCGCCAAGCGATGGGAATTCCGTCCGCCCTCACAAACCAGTCTCGAAGGCGAAGTTCAATTCGTCTTCAAGCTGGGCGATTAGTTTTTCCGTTGTATCGCTCGCAGCTGACTTGATACTTTACTCGATAGCCGTGCTGTGATAACTTCACCGCTCGAAGATATCACCAGGAGGCCGTTTATGGATATCAAGGAAAGGGTCGTCGATGGAGTGAGCGTGCTGGACCTTGCGGGAAAGATCGTGCTGGGCGAAGGCGATTTGCAGGTCAAGGAACGAATAAAGGATTTACTGGCCGACGGTCAGCGGCACATACTTCTCAACCTCGCCGATATCACTTATATAGATTCGGCAGGACTCGGCGCTTTGATCAGTTGCTACACGACTGTAAAGCGCGAAAGCGGCAAGCTGAAGCTGGTCAACCTGACCAAACGCATTCAGGATTTGCTGGCCATAACCAAGCTCATCACTGTCTTCGATCATTTCGACAATGAGAAAGCCGCCCTCGCCTCGTTTAAGGAATCTTAGGCTGGGGTGAAGAGGTGAGGGGGTGAAAGATCATGATCGCCTCTTCACCCGTTCACCTTCTCATCTTTCAGGGTTGCGAAGCCAGCGTGCGCACGCGCTCGATGCTTTCTTTTATGGCCGGATCATTTGTCACCGCGTAAGCCTTTTCATAAATCTTCAAAGCCTGTTGATACTGCTTGTCGCTCTCGTAGACATAAGCAAGCTCAAGGAGAGCCGGAACTGAGTTCGGCACCAGTTGAATGGTGATCTCCAGAGCTTCCATAGCTCGCCGTGACTGACCGCTGCGCGAAAGAGCTATTCCATAGAGCAACCAGCTTTGCCCGTTTTCCGGCTCCGCTTTCGCCATCCGTTCAAACGGAGCGACCGCCCGGTCGAACTGCTTCGCGCCGAGGTACGCGCGTCCCAGTATGCTTGCGGTGCGCAGATCGTCGCGAACTTTTTTAAGCTGCTCGCCGGCTTGCGCCGCTTCCGTCCACAATGCTGCCGCGTTGGTTTTGCGCGCCTTACGCATCAGGCTTTCCGAGAGAAGATCGAGCGCGGGCGCATCCTCAGAATTGGCTTTGAGAGCCTCTTTCAGGGTCGAGATAGCCCGGTCGTCGTCTTCGCGTTTGAAGTAGATCGCTGCGGCGTAGTAGAGATTCGCGCCGCTCTCTTTCGATTTATCCATGGAGGCGAGCAGCGGCAAGGCTTCGTCAAAACGTTCGAGCGCGTAGTAAGAGCGACCCAGAGCCGTTCGCGCGCTCGGATCGATGTCGCGGCGCGATTTCGTCATCAGATCGATGTAACGCTTGAGAGGCTCGACCGCTCGCGCGTAATCGCTTCTGAGGTAGTGCGATATCCCGACCGTGTAATGCGCGCCCGCGATCTCCGCGCTTGCGGGCGATTGAATCTCCAAAAGATCGATTGCGCGCAGAAGAGGCGTCTCCACCCTCTCATATCGTTTGAGTTTGAATTCGCAAAGTCCTATGTAATACCACGCGCTGGCCGCGTCGGGGCGGTCGCGCGTGACATCCTGAAATTCGGCGAGCGCAGCGCGATAGTTGCCTTCGTTGTAGAACTTCACGGCCCGATCCCAGTCCGAGGCCGCTGCCGTCGGCGCGAGCGATATACAGAGAGCGATGAGAGGCGGAATTTTTTTGAGCGAGGCGAACATCAGGCGAAATTATTGCACGAGCCGTCCGTCGTGTCGAATGCGCAGCCGTCGGATCGAGTGCCTGTCGCTCGCGCGATTGGCTATTCTTCAGGTTCGTATGCTTCCCAAAGCGCCGACCAGCCGTCGCCCGGCTCTATCAACTTCAATCCGACTGCCCGCTGGCCGCCGTCTTTCCACACCACTTCGACAATGGCCGTCGCTTCGACGCTGTGCGATGGAACCAATACCTTCAGCACCGCGCCCGGATCGAGGTCGCGTGGAGTGTGCAGACGCAGTCCCGAAGGGCTTATCTCCTCGATGGTCATATCTTCGGAGAAAGCTTCCAGATGCGAGGTATTCCCCTCGACGCGAGCCTTGATCGTTACTTTGACTCGCGGCTCCGAGCGGCGATCTTCTTCGCCTTCTTCGACTTCGCTGGCTTCCGTCAGCAGGTCTTCATAACACGCATCGCAGACATTGCGATAGCCGAGATGCGCCACCGCAGCCAGTTCCGCCACACTGGTGATATTTATCATGCGGCTCGTTTTTTCGTCACATCGGTCACAGAAGCCCGACATACAGGATAGCTCCTTCGAATTGGCAAGGCCCCGTGAGGCCGGAAGAGGTTGTCCATTTTTGAAATCATAACTGAACATGCCGGAAGAACCGGCAAAGATGCGCTCAGTATATTCAGATTCGCCCTTCGACTCAACAGGTTTTTTGCAACCGACCGGATTTCCTGTTGCAAGCCCTCCTGGCCCCGTCCGTTCTCAAAACCGCTGATTGACAATCACCCAGTTTACAAACTAGATTTCTTGTCGCTATGAAAGCTCTCTTCATCGCATCTTTATCGCTGATCGCCGCCCTCATCGTCACGGCTCAAATCCTGAAAGCTCCGCTCAAGGCCGGTGACAAAGCGCCTGAATTCGCTCTCACGAACGGCGACGGCAAACTCGTGACACTTTCGGAGTACATCGCTCGCGCTCCGGTCGTGATCATTTTTTATCGCGGCTTCTGGTGAGGAAGCTGCACCGTGCAACTCACCAGTCTGGCTGAGGACTACGAAAAGATAAAAGCTGCCGGAGGCGATCTCCTGACCATCAGCGCCGACGAGCAGAACTTCGCCTGGTCGATGGCTCAGACCACCGGGGCCGCGTATCAGATACTTTCAGACGCCGACAGACGGGTGATCAAATCTTTCGGCATACTCAACGAAAAAGAACACGGCGGAATAGCTCACCCTGCTGTCTTCATCGTGGGCAAAGACGGCGTCATCAAATACGCTTATGTCGGCAAAGACCCGCAGGATCGCCCCGAGGATGAAACGATTCTCGCGGAAGTGAAAAAAATTGCTGCTGCGAAATGAGAGTGAGCGTCGATGGGAAAAGTCATCATCGGTATTCACGGCCTTGCCAACAAGCCCGACCCTGAGACTGAAAAACAGTGGTGGCAGGCCGCTACGGAAGAAGGGCTTCGCCGCACATGCAAACAACAAAACCCGCCGCTTGCAATCGAACTCGTTTACTGGGCCGATCTGCTCTACAAATATCCGCTGCACACCGAAGAAGGATTCGAATTCGACAGCCTCTACAACACGGAGCCTTATTACGAAGCCAAGCCCGTCGAGCTTGCCGCTTACGATGACGGATGGTTCGACCTTGCGCGCGCTCGATTGACTGAAACGGTCGCCGCAGGTTTGAACGCAGTCAGGCGCGAACTTCGCACAGACTGGCTCACTGATGCTCTGGTCAAAGCGAAGCTGCGCGATCTGGATTTTTACTGGGATGAGAATCGAAAGATCAAAGACCGCGCAGGCAATCTGCGCACAGCGAGAGATGTGCTTCAAGCGGAACTTGCCCGAACGCTCATCTCTCATCATCAGGCGGGCAACGAGATAATGCTCATAGCTCACTCGATGGGTTCGATCATCTCTTACGATGTGCTGCGCGATTTGGGCTACCCGGCGCGGCAGGCGGATGTCGCTTACCTGGTCACGATAGGTTCGCCGCTCGGTCTTGATGTGGTGAAAGAGAAAACCCGGCGCGAGAGATGGGATAAAAAGGTGCGCACGCCTTCCATCGTCACCCGAAGATGGATCAACTTCGCCGACCCGCGGGACCCCATCGCCGTAGATACTCATCTGGCCGCAGATTACGCGCCCAACTCTTCAGGCGTCGCGGTGAAGGATGATCTGGTTCTCAATGATTATCATCGCGGAGAAACACAAAACCCGCACAAGTCCTACGGCTATCTGCGCACGCCGGAAATGTCGAGGCTGATGAGCGAATTTCTCGGACTGCCCTGCAATGCCTGAAGCGCGCTTGAAAGAAAGAGATGTAAGCTGCTGGATGTCATCTGTTAGTAGTTGAGCCAATAGCAGGGCAGTAGTCGCTGGTCGGTTGTTTTGTTCTGACTCCTGACTCCTGACTCCTGTTTTCGAGGAGCTTCATCGGTTGGAAAACGACGCCACACCGTCTGCGCCGCAGCTTGCCCGAAGGTTGAATCTGTTCGATGCGACGATGATCGTGATGGGCGGGATCATCGGATCGGGCATCTTCAGAAATCCTTCAGAGGTCGCGCGTCAGGTCGACTCTCCCGCATTGATGCTCACTGCCTGGGCCGCAGGCGGAGTCATCGCGCTCGCGGGCGCTTTCGTCTACGCTGAGCTTTCCGCCCTTCGCCCGCAGGTCGGAGGGCAGTACGCTTACATCCGCGAAGCCTTTCATCCGGCGGTCGCCTTCGTCTACGGCTGGGCGCTGCTCTTAGTCATTCAAACGGGAGGCATGGCCGCCGTAGCCATCACCTTTGCGCAATACTTCATCCGTCTGACTCACGTTCCGCTTCCGGAATGGCTCGTCGCTACGATTGCGCTCGCCGCGCTCACTCTGATCAATTGTCTCGGAGTGCGCACCGGCACGACGGTTCAAAATGCGCTGATGGTGATGAAGATTCTTGCCATCGTCGGGCTGGTCGTATTCGGTTTGACTGTCAGCGGTGAAGTATCGACGCAAGCATCAAACAGCGAATCACCGACCGCTGGCTACTCGCCGATCACTGCCTTCGGCTCGGCAATGGTTCCCGTCCTGTTCGCCTATGGAGGATGGCAGACTGCCTGCTTCATAGCGGGCGAAGTGCGTGAGCCGCGAAAGAATCTGCCGCGAGGCTTGCTCATCGGCGTTACGGGAGTCGTCGCGCTTTATCTGCTTGTGAATTTCGTGTGCGTCAGCGCGCTCGGCCCGCGCGGGCTTGCCGGGACAGATACGCCCGCTTCGGAAGTGATGCGAATGGCGCTGGGCGAAAGGGGGGCGACCATCATCGCCATCGGCATAACCATCTCGACTCTGGGATTTTTGAGTCAATCGATACTCACAGCGCCGCGAGTTTATTTCGCGATGGCCGAAGACCGCCTGTTTTTCAAAAGCGTGGCGTGGCTCCATCCGCAAACGCGCGTGCCTGTCGTGGCAATCGCCTTGCAGGGCGCCGGGGCCATCATCATCGCCCTGTCGGGCCGCTACGGTCAGATACTCAATTACGTCGTCTCGGTCGATTTCATTTTCTTCGGACTGACCGCCGCCTGCATATTCGTCTTTCGCCGCAAGCGCCGCGATGAGACGGGCGGCTATCGAGTACCGGGACATCCCGTCACCACCGCGCTTTTCGTCGCGGCGTGCTGGATAGTCGTCATCAACACTGTTATCAAATATCCGACAGATACGTTGATCGGACTGTTGATAATGCTTGCGGGCATCCCGGTTTATTTCTTCTGGCGCTGGAGGAATCAAAGATGAGCGGATCGGTTTATATGGAGTGGGCGAAGACCCAGGCGCACGGCAGATTCAATTTGGCGACGAGCGGAATGATTCATTATCCGATAGCCGAACTTCCTGTCCATATCGAAGACATAGAGCTTTGCGGGCCTAGCTGGTACGGATACGAGCCGCTTCAACGCGCGCTTGCCCGTAAGCTCGGCGTAGATGCTCGATGCGTGGTTCACGCGACAGGCACTTCTATGGCGAATCATCTGGCGATGGCTGCGACGCTCAGTCGCGGCGATGAAGTTTTGATCGAGTGGCCTGCCTATGAGCCGCTGCTTGCGGTCGCTCGTTACCTCGGCGCGGAGGTGAAAAGGTTTCATCGCCCCGAGGAAGCGGGCTTTCGAATCGATCCGCGCGAAATAGAGCGAGCAGTAACGAGACAGACGCGGCTCATCGTGATAACCAATCTGCACAATCCGACAGGCGCGTTCACAGATGAAGAAACTTTGCGCCCGATAGGAGTAATCGCTCAAGGCTGCGGAGCGCGGGTTTTAGTCGATGAAGTTTATCTCGAAACTATGTTCGAGCGCGCGCCGCGTTCGGCTTGTCATCTCGGCAGCGAGTTCATCGTTACTGCCAGCCTGACGAAGGCTTACGGGTTGAGCGGCCTTCGCTGCGGCTGGATAGTTGCCGAAGAGTCGCTGGCGAAAAAGATGTGGCGATTGAATGATCTTTTCGGAGCGGTCGCCGCGCACTCGGCTGAGAGACTGAGCGTCATCGCGCTCGAAAATCTCGACCGCATCGCCGCGCGAGCCAAAACATTGATCGAAGCGAATCGTGTGATGCTTGACGAGTTTTTCGATTCGCGCGACGACATCGAAGTAGTCAGACCCGAATTCGGCACCACAGCGTTTCCGAAACTGAAGCGAGGCAGTGTAGAGAAGCTCTGCGCGCTGCTTCGCGAAAAATACGAGACGACCATCGTACCCGGAAAGTTTTTCGAGATGGAGGATCATTTTCGTTTAGGGATTGCGTGCGATACAAGGATGCTCCGGGAAGGGCTTGCGAGGCTCGGCTCGGCGTTGGATGAAATCAAACAGAAACGAATTCCATAAACAGGTTGCCCCTAACGGGGCTGAGTAATCACCTCCGATTCGAGATTTCCAATTTTAGATTGCAGAGTCGTTGCTTCAACTGCGCTCAATGCGATATCGACTACCACCGGGTCATGATCGGAAAGCGGCTCTCCGTTTTGTGACAGCCCTTTGACGGTTTGCGGCGAAAGGCTTTCGATGCCCGTCGCTTCGTCCTTCATCTCTCCCGCTCTGAGAGCGCGCACACGACGACCGGCGAGCCAGTCGAGTTTGAATTCGAGCCTCAACCCGTCAGCGTCCATCCGTCGCGTCACCCACCAGCGCATCGGAAAAGGCACTCTTTGGGCGTCTTCGAGCCGCGAGATCACGGCCCAGCTTGTCGCCCGCCGGTCGTTGAAAGATTCCACCTCGTAGCCGAATCGCTTCAACTCCGATAGGGCAGGCTCTCTCGTTTCGGGGTAAAGCAGATGGCGGCGCAGGGCTTCGAGAGGGCTGCCGAAAATTCTTATGACATTTCTCGCCGTGCGCACACGCCCGCCGCGCTTGAAGGTGTGAGTGTTCAAATCGCCTCCGAATATGATCCGCTCCGGGAATTGCGACTCGACGTATTCGAGAAACGCGCGCAACTGTTTCGCCCGACACCGGGGCGAGCCTACGACATCGAGATGAGTCGCCGCAGCGGTTATGCTCTCGCCCGCGATTTCTATGTCAAGGAGAATGCCTATTCGCCCGCCGAGACGTTTCTCCGCGCTTTCGAAATTGTTTTCGCATCGCGGAAGCCGGATCAGTCTGGGATTTGAAAACGGGTATCGGGTCAGTATGGCATTGCCGTGAAGCGCGGCGGTGTTTTCCGATTCGATGAGTAGTTCCTGTCCTACGCCTTTCGTCATTTCGAGATACTCGACTCCGAAGACGGCGTGAGCGGAAAGCTCGCGGCTCAGTTCCCGTGCGACGTTGCGATTTCCTGACCGCGCCATTCCTATATCAAGCTCGTTGAGTAACATCAGGTCGGCATAGCGCAGCAGGGGATGATGGTTCAAAACCTGGAGTATGCCTTCGAGTTTTGAGCCGCGTTCGATGTTCCATTCCACTACTCTGAGAAAAGACGCGAGGCGAGGGCGGGCTGACGGCGAGAGATAAACTTTTTCGCGGTCGAGCAACTGCTCTATCTCGGCTCGGTTGTTTTTGTAAAAGTTGGAGCGGCGCAGATGATCGAATCTGGCGAAACGAGCGATCTCCACGGCGAGGCGTTGATTGTTTGAGTCCATACGAGCGCGCAAGTTTATCAGATGGCTGACGGCTGATCACTGGCGCAGGGATTTGATGCCCAGATAGGTCAATCTTATGTTGGTCATTCGGTGAGGCGCGCCGCTTGAGCTCATCGTTACGAGATCGCCGCTGATGAGTCCTTCTTTTTTCATCGCTATCAGGCACTCAAGTATGTCCGTATCCTGACTCAGATGCTTGAGGTGATCGAGGCTGACGGGCAGGACGCCAGATTTGAGGAGCGTGTCGATCTCCTGCAAAATGGTTTGCATCAACTCCTGATCGCCCATCTTCTTTTCATCTTTCGATACGCGACTCGACTCCTGACTCATAGACCGCTCCATTCTATGCGGCGCGCTTCGTTTGCTTTTTGATATGCTCGCGGCCCTGGCGGATATCACGAGCAAGCCCGACTGACTTGAGCGCGCAGATGACATACCATCCCAGATCCATCTGTCGCCACGTGCGCCCGAATCGGGCAGAGTTCGCGTCTGAGTGATGATTGCGATGCCAGTTCTCTCCCCACGCTCCGAGTTGCAGCGGGCCGAGCCACCAGATATTGCGGCTCGTGTCGACGCCTTCGGGAAGTCCCGGCGTCATATGCAGCAGACTGTTGACCATCATCTGAAAATGAAGCGAGTAGACAAGCCGCATCACTCCGATCCAGAAAAATCCTTCCCACCCCAACACGAAACCTGAGCAAATCGATAGCGCGACTACCGGAATGTGCAGAGGCTTCCACACACGGTAACGAGGCTTGTCCAAATCAGGACACCAGCGACGCGGCTCCGACCCCGACCATTGATAGACCCAACGTATGTGCGCCCACCAGAAGCCGCCGTGGCGCGGACTCGACACGTCTTCTTCAGTATCCGATTTCGCGTGATGATGACGATGATTCGCCGTCCACGAGACAGGCTCTCCTGATGCGTTGAACATGGCGAAAAATATTAGTATCTGCTCGACTACCACGTTGAGCCGCAGCGAGCGATGAGAAAGCGAGCGGTGATAACAAACGGATGTGCCGATTCCGCCCATTATGGCAATCACTACTGCAATCGTCAGCACACGCCAGCTTGGCACGGGGAATAAGATAAGCCCGGTTATCGCCAGCGCGTGAATCAGAACGAGAAAGAGCAAAGCAGGGCCGTTGCCCTCGGAAACATACCACCATGGTCGATCCCACGGGCGTTCGTCGGTCAGTTGAGTAGATTTCATCCTTTATTCCTGTGCAATGATTTCGCGCCGTGTGAGGAGCCTTTGGCGCTTCATTAACATCAATCTCTGTCTGCTTGCTTCAACGATCCCTCTTGACGACAAAGGCGCAACGCCTTCGCTGTCGAAAGTCTGATGACTGAAGGGCGCGCGCTGATCTATGGCATATTGAGGCGAGAATCCGTAAATTATCGCTGAAGCTATTGACCGACGCTGGAAATCCCTACAAGTGGCATCACAGGGGAGTCACTCCGGCTGCCACTCAGACCGGATTGCTTCCGCCTATTGCAGACCTATTCAGGTTATACTGCGGGGAAGCCGAGGTCAAGCAGAACGTATGGCGCAAACATATGAGCAACCGCGCGCGGGAAACTGAACTCTAAGCGGCCAGCGCATCCAGACCGTTAGCGACATACTCTTCAAACCGGAAATCTCCAATAAAAGAGGGTGAAGATGAAGATGAACGTAATGGCTGATACGCAGATAGGATCGACCGTCAAAGAGAAATTCAGGCAGTCAGAGTTTATGATCTTCAGCATAATTATTTTCGCGAGCAAGTCTTTCCTGCTCATCAGGCTCCCTTACCGCGAATGGAACGTCAACGCGCTTTACACGACGTTGATACTGATAGCGTTCTATTGTTATTTCCGTTTTCGCTACAGGCTCGCGCCTCCGCTCATCACGGTTTTCTTCCTCGGCGCGGCGGTGGGCGTAGACGTTTTAGGAAATTATTTTCACCTCTACGGGCAGCCGTTCGGCCCCGTGCAGTACGACGAGTTTTCGCATTTCATCACGGCAGGCTTTTCGCTCCCGCCCGCGATGTGGCTGCTGAGAGCGACGACCCGTCGCTTCGGGTTGATGATCCCTCTGATGCTGCTTTCGTTCCTCTCGGTCACGATCACTTTCAGCTTCACGGCGTATTATGAAATTCTGGAACTGTGGGACGAGAAATTTTATGGCGGCAAAAGATTGTGGACTCCCACAGACAGCGCGAACGATCTTCAGTATGGTCTCGGCGGAATAATACTGGCCGCGCTCATCACGGCTCTGGTATTCAAAATAGGGGATCGCCATTCTCGGCGCGAGGCTGTCGAGGGTTCGAGCAAGGCAGCCTGAAAAGACGAGACCGGGAGCGCGGGAAGAGATGCCCGCAGGCAGAAAAATTCGCCTTTACACGTTGAAGGAAAAAGCTATTAACCTGGGAGCGCGCGCGGCCCACGTGCTTGCTTGATAAGTAAAGACAAGAGGTTTTCTACGGGCTTCTCTCCTGAAGTTCTGCGCGCTATCAGCGCGCGCTCCCAGGCCTGCGGCAACAAGCTCTGCCTGCAAATATCGCCTGTTTGACAGTCCTTCCGCGCAGGTGTTAGCTTTCATCGAAGATCAGACACAGGAGAATACGAGCTTGCGAGATATCAATATAGGTTTTGCGGTAATCTGGTTCGTGGTGTTTCTCTTTTCGCTCTCGTTTCATGAGGCAGCGCACGCATGGACTTCTGAAAAGTTTGGCGATGACACAGGACGGCTTCAGGGACGCATCACGCTCAACCCTCTGCCTCATATCGATCCGATAGGAACGATTGTGTTCCCTCTCATAATGCTTTTCACAACCGTCCCCTTGCTCGGATGGGCAAAGCCTGTAGAGACCAATCCGCTCCTGTGGCGAGAGAAGACGAAGGCTAATATCTGCGTATCGGCGGCTGGCCCTATAAGCAACTTCATCCTTGTTACGATAGCCTTCATTGCTTTGAGGGTGATGCTGGCTTCGGGAATCGTGCAACCGGGAAGGAGTTTGCAGAGCCTTGTTATTCCGGTGGCGGGACAACCTGCCTTTATGGAGCCTCTGTGCATGCTTTTGGGCATCATGCTCTGGCTGAATCTGGCCCTGGCTATATTCAATCTCATTCCTATTCCGCCGCTTGATGGCAGCCATGTGCTTGAAAGCGTTCTGCCGCACAACATGGCCGAAGCCTATGCGCAAATCCGACCCTATGGCTTTCTGCTCCTCATCGCCCTGATCTATCTGAATATTCTCAATTACATATTCGATCCGGTGCTTAGGTTCGTAATAGAGGCGCTGTTTATATAACTGAAAACGAGGTGAAAAAATTGGCTGATAGAAAAAAAAGAATCCTGAGCGGCATGCGCCCTACGGGAAATCTGCACCTCGGAAATTACGAAGGCGCGCTCAAGAACTGGGTGCGGCTTCAGAACTCCGGCGAGTATGAATGCTTTTATTTCATCGCCGATCTTCACGCGCTCACGAGCGATTACGCAGACACGAGCCAGATCAAACAAAACACTTTGGATATGGTCTCGGACTGGCTGGCCGCCGGTCTCGACCCTGAGCGTTCGACCATATTCGTGCAATCGATGGTGCCTCAGCACGCAGAGCTTCATCTAGTGCTTTCGGCCATCACCCCGCTCGGCTGGCTCGAAAGAGTGCCGACCTACAAAGAGCAGCGCGATAACATAACCGAAAAAGATATCGGCAACTATGCCTTTCTCGGCTACCCCGTGCTTCAGTGCGCCGACATCATAATGTACAAAGCCAACTACGTTCCCGTAGGCAAAGATCAGGCTTCGCACGTCGAGCTTACGCGCGAGATCGCTCGCCGCTTCAATAATTTTTACGGCCCTGTTTTCCCTGAACCGCAGGAGCTTCACACCGAGGTTCTCGTGCTGCCGGGAACCGACGGGCGCAAGATGTCGAAAAGCTATGGCAACGCAATCTACCTGATCGATCCTGCGGATGTCGTGCGCGAGAAGACCCGGCAGATGATAACCGACCGCACGCGCATACGCCGCACCGATCCCGGTCATCCTGAAAACTGCGATGTGTGCCAGATGCATCGCTTCTTCGTAAGGCTTGAAGTCGCCGATAAATTTGATGATGACTGCCGCAATGCCCGCATAGGCTGCGTTGATCGCAAGCGCGCTCTGGCAGATTCGATCATAGAACGCTACGGAGAAATAGCCCGCCGCAGCGCCGAACTTCGCGCCAATCCTGATTATGTCATATCAGTGCTAAGAGAAGGCTCGCGACGGGCGAGAGAAGAAGCCGAGCGAACGATGGAAGAAGTGCATCGGGCGATAAAGATGGATTACTGGTAAGGAGGTTGACAATGACTGACGAACAAGTAGAACGCGCGATAGAATTTCTTCTCAATCATCAGGCTCGAACCAGCGCGGATATAGACAAGCTCAAAGAGGTTCAGGCGCAGACCAGCAAAGACATCATTGCGCTGGCTGAAGCGCAGACCCAGACGAGTCAGGACATTCAAGCTCTGGCAACTATCGTCGCCAGGGCGGAAGTTCAGGCTGAAGCTGACCGACGCGAGACACGCGAAAGACTCGCTCGAATAGATGCTCAGAGGGAAGCGGATCGCAAAGAAATCGAGGCCCGGCGGGAAGCGGATCGCAAGGAAATCAATGAGAGGCTCGCCCGTGTGGATGCTCAGGCGGAAGCAGACCGACTGAAAATGCGCGAAGGATTTGACCGGGTGGATGCGCAGGCAGAAACAGATCGCATGGAAATCCGAGAAGCCATCGGCAAGCTGATCGATGCCTGTGAAGATACTCGAAAGCTTACTGAACAGGTCGCCCGCCTCACTGTCCAGACAAGTCAGCGGGTGACGGATATCGAATCGAAGCCTTGATAATGAACTATTCGACTCGTGGAGAATTCATGCGACCGATGAAAAAAGCAACTGCGACAGAGATCGAACAGAGTCCCGATTTTTCCGAAAGCTCCGATCAGTACAAAATAAAACTTGAAGTATTCGAAGGGCCGCTCGACCTGCTGCTCTATCTGATTCGCAAGGAAGAAGTCTCGATCTACGATATCCCCATCGCGCGAATCACCGAGCAATATCTCGTCTATCTGCGGGCGATGCGCGAACTCGACATAGCCCTCGCAGGCGACTTCCTGCTGATGGCTGCGACTCTGATTCATATCAAATCTCAAATGCTTTTGCCCCGCGATCCCGACACGAGCGAAGATGACGCGGAAGACCCGCGGCGCGAGCTTGTCTATCAGTTGCTCGAACATCAGAAATACAAAGCCGCAGCCAATATGCTCCATCAACGGGCGACTATTCAATCGGCGACTTTCTCCCGCGCCGAGTTGGAAGAAGATAAAGACAACCCGGAGATTGCCGCGACCCTCTTTCAATTGTTCGAGGTTTTCCGCGATGTGATAGAACGGCGGCGCGCGCTCGTAGAGATAGAAATCGCCCGCGAGCAGATGACGATGGCCGAAAAGATAGCCGAGATAAAACTTCGACTTGATGAGTCGGAATCCATCAGCGCGCGTGAACTGTTCGAGCGAGCCGAGAGCCGACGCGAAATGGTTTTGATCTTTCTCGCCATACTCGAAATGATCAAAGAACTGGTGATGCGCGTCGAACAACCGGACTTGTTCGGCGATATCCTCCTCGTCCGCCGCGATGATGCGCCTGTGGAAACTCAACCCGCCTCTGAGTAAACCAATTCGACGAAGCCGGAATCAAACACGCCGCTTCGATTCTCTTGCCTGACTATTCGAATTCCGAAAGGGAATCTCTGTTATGAACACGAGCGAAGCGGATTCTCAACCGACCATTGCCGGATCGATCATTTTTCGAGCCAAAGCCGCGTTGCTGCAACTCAGAAGAGCTTTTCGAAATCGCTGCATCGAAAAAGCCGAACGCTTTGCGAAAAGCGAGACGCTCGCCGACGAACGAATCCTTGCCGAATCGCGAACCCGTGTGTGGAGAACGACCGAAGGCGCAGAGTGGCAGCTTGAAGCCGGAAAAATTCACAACCTCAGAATCGCCCTTCGCAACATAAACGGACTGGAGATTCCAGCCGGTCGGATGTTCAGCTTCTGGGCGCATATTGGAAAGCCCCTCGGATGGAAAGGCTACACACGCGGGCGCGAACTGCGCGAAGGCTGCATCATTCCATCCATCGGCGGCGGATTGTGCCAGTTGTCGAACGCGCTCTACGACGCGGCGTTGAAAGCCGGGTTTGAAATCATCGAACGTCACGCGCACACGCAGATCATACCGGGGTCGCTTGCCGAAACGGGGCGCGATGCGACCGTCTTTTGGAACTATGTCGATCTCCGATTCGAATCGAAAGAAGCTTTCCGTATAGAAGCCTCTTTGACGAGCGATCATCTATTGATTCGATTCAGAGGCAAAGCGAATCAACCGCGCTCTTTGCGGGTCGTCTCTCAAAAAGCTCTCCCATCGATGCAGCCGAACAGTTGCGCAAGCTGCGGCGTCGAGGATTGTTTCAGAAATATCGAAAGAGCCGTTTCATCGCGGGCGCGCGCGGCCTATCTCGTCGATGAGTACTGGGCGGAATTCGATTCCTACATTCAAGCTCACAGAAGCGAACGCGATTATCTCGGCCTTCCGATTGATGGAAAGAGATTCAAAAAAGCAAACTACCGCTGGGACACAAGGGGCTTTGAGAAGACGACGGAGCGACGCTTCGCGACAGCCGCGCGCGCTTATCGGTCAAGACGATTGGCTCCGCAGGGCGCGGCGCGTCAACGTGTTATTCTCAAGTGTGATGAAAAACTGGCCCGGAGTTTCGCTTCGCTTCTCACTTACGAAGTCACGCACGTCACGGTGATGCAAAACCTTTTGCCATTTTTGTGGAGAGAAGGATTTTTGGGCGGCAGGACGTTCGATGTTCTGATGACTCGCGCGCCTATCGATCAACTTCAAGCGATGCTCGACCTCGCGCATCGCCTTCACCCGGAAAGCCGCACGCTTGCGGATTTCAGAGCCGACCCCCGGCTTGCGCGCGCAGAGAGGGAAGCTCTCTTGGGCGCGCGAAAGATAATCACGCCGCATACTGCCCTGGCCCGCCTCTTTGCTGAGAAAGCGGTGCTGCTCGACTGGTCGGTTCCTGCCGCGAGGCGAATGCCCGCGAAGGGCGGCAAGGTGATATTTCCCGCATCGACTCTGGGAAGGAAAGGAGCTTATGAATTGCGCGACGCGGCTCGCGCGCTCGATTTGGAAATGGTCACGGTCGGCGCCGAGATTGAAGAAAAGAATTTCTGGCGCGGCGTGAATGTCAAGCGGAGAAGCTATGGCGAAGGCTGGCTCGATGAAGCAGCGGTCGTGGTTCTCCCATCGTTTGTAGAAAACAAACCTCGCAGGCTCCTTGAAGCCGTGGCCTCGGGAGTGCCTGTGATAGCTTCTTCCGCGTGCGGACTTGAAGGTGTAAATGGAGTCGTCACCATCCCTCCGGGAGACGTGCAGGCGCTTTCGGATGCGATTCGAAATGTTTTGATGGGATCAGAGCAGATATCGTTAGCCGCCGTGTAACGCCAAGCGTGCTGTGCTGAAGCATTCGTTCATTATGCCGAAGTGACGAATGGGCAAGCTATACACGCAAGATGCCGGGTGCGACTAAAAGTGGGACTCTCGTTTTATCACCTGCCTGACCGTGCGACCTGTTAAGTGGCAGCCCTTTGACCCAAGATGCCTGATTTTGGAGTGCGGTAACTTGTGATACTGCTGGCGAAATCATTTTTGCAGGACTTACAGAGACGAAGCCGGTGGATTGCTAACACTTACAGCGCATTATTGGCACAGCAGCGGAATTCGCCAGCAGTATCACTTGTTACCGCTTTTGACCCGAAACTATAGCTGCGAGCGTGTCGCCTCCACTCCATACCGGAAGTCCCGCTTTTAATCGCACCCCAAGATGCCTGCGCCCCCAGGCAGCCCTTGTCAACGCCTCTTCGGACGTGTATTAAACTCATTTACATTTATGACCGTTGAAGAACTCAAACCCATTATCGAATCGCTCATATTCGTCTCGGAAGAGCCGATAAGCGAGCGTCAGATCGCCTCGCTTCTCGAAGGCGAAAACCTATCTGACATTGAGGAAGCCGCTCGCCAGCTTGAGGAAGAATTCAACTCGCGCACGAGCGGGCTTCAGCTCCAACGTCTCGCGGGCGGCTTTCGCATAACGACGCGGCCCGAACTGAACGAATATGTGCGCCGCTATATGAAGTCTCAACCTTCAGCCCGACTTTCGATGGCCGCGCTCGAAACTCTCGCCGTGATAGCTTACAAACAACCCATCACCATACCTGAGATACTTGAGATTCGCGGCAAGACTTCGACTTCAGCCATAAAGACTCTGCTCGACCGGCGCTTGATCACGGCAAGAGGACACAAACCCGTAGTCGGTCGCCCGATGCTCTACGGCACATCGAAGGAATTTTTGATTCAGTTCGGGCTGAACGACCTGTCGGAGCTACCGAACCTCGAAGACTTCGAAGACCTCATGACGAGTTGATCATGGAGCGACTTCAAAAAATAATCGCCGCCGCTGGTCTGGCTTCCCGTCGCGCGGCTGAAGAGATGATCATTCAGGGCGAAGTGACCGTAAACGGCCAGGTCGCCTCACTCGGCTCGAAGGCCGACCCTGCGCGCGATCACATAAAAGTGCGTGGCCGCCTCATCAACCCTCAACTCGCTCACAAAGAAAAAAAATATTTTCTGCTCAACAAGCCGCGCGGTTATCTCTCTTCGGTCTCCGACCCAAAGCAAAGACCTCTCGTTGCGGAACTCCTTCCCGCAGGCGAGCGGAAAGGTTTGCACCCCATAGGGCGACTGGATTTCAACAGCGAAGGGTTGATCCTTTTGACCAACGACGGCGAGATGACCAACCTCGTCACCGAAGGCGGTCGCGTGGCCAAGCTCTATCACGTGAAAGTAAAGGGTGCGCCTGCGCCTGAGCTTATAGAAAATCTTCGACGCGGAATCGCCATCAAAGGACGGCGCGCGAAGCCGTGCGAGATTCGACTGCTTGAGAAGACGAAGGAAAGCGGCAACACATGGTACGAGGTCATGTTGCGGGAAGGCAGGAATCAGCAGATAAGGCGGATGTTCGATTCGATAAATCATTCGGTCGTGAAACTGCGCCGCGTAGCTATCGGCCATCTGACGGACAAGGGACTCGCGCCGGGTCACTATCGCCAGCTTACGGAAACGGAAGTGAAAAAGTTTTTTCAATCAGGCCCGCACGACGCTCGCCGCGAGAAACGCCGAAGGTGAAAACATCCGGCGATCATGAAATAAGCGATCCCTTCGCTGACAACAGGGCGTCAGCAGAGTATATTCATCGGTCGGCTTTCGAGCCGCGAGATAAACATTAGAGGAGATTCATGCTTGAATTCGCCATCAGTCTGGCAAAGGATGCGGGCCGACTGCTTCGCGACCGGCTCGGCACTCGAATCGATATAAGCCACAAAGGAGCTATCAATCTCGTAACAGATGTCGATCTGGCGAGCGAGCGGCTCATACGCGAAACCATCGCCACTCACTACCCGCGCCATCAGGTGCTTGCCGAAGAAGGCGGACTCGATGAGCGCGGATCGGAGTATCGATGGATAGTCGACCCTTTGGACGGGACGACTAACTACGCGCATGGCTATCCGGTCTTCTGCGTTTCAATCGCGTTAGAATACAAAGGCGAAATCATACTTGGCGTAGTTTATGATCCGATGCGCGAGGAGCTATTCACTGCCGAACGCGGCGCGGGCGCGGCGCTCAACAATCGCTCGATTCGGGTGTCTCAGACACGAGAGTTGATTCGCAGCATGCTATCGACCGGATTTCCTTACGACATCAAAACGTCTCGATTGACGAACCTCGATCACTGGTCGAATTTCGCGATGAACGCGCAGGCTCTCCGACGCGACGGCGCGGCTGCGCTCGACCTTTGTTATGTGGCGTCGGGTCGCTATGACGGATTCTGGGAGTTGAATCTCTCAGCGTGGGACGTGGCGGCGGGCGCATTGATAGTCGAAGAAGCAGGAGGCCGCGTGAGCGATTTCGCGGGCGGGAAGCTTGACCATTACAAGCCTGAAATCGTAGCGAGCAATGGTTTGATTCACGACCCGATGATAGAAGTGCTGGCGACGGCGGAATCGAACAAGTAAACAGGCACAGTGATTGACGTTCAATGGAAACAGGTTTACATTCATGCCAGTTCAAGTAGAGAATCTGAGTCAGCGAAGAATAATGAGCAGGAAGCACAAAAATCTGCCAGTTGCTACAGAAGAACTGATGAGGCCGATTGAATCAGCAGGCGTTCTTATTCCGCAGCCTGAAGATGTTGAGCGATATCTTCACACGCATTCCGACCTGACGAGCTTATTGCCTTCCGTCTGTAAAACCGTTTCGGAGAGATTCGGCAAAACCGCGCTATTGTCGCTGGAAATATATCGCGATCCCGAATTCGGTGATGAATCTTTGCTGCTCATAGTTCGTCAGTCTCCTTACGATGAAAGGGTTCTTGAAATCATCGATGACATTTCTGATCAATATGCTGACGAAATTGATCAGGCTTCCGGTTCGTTTCGCGTAACGACTGATTTTCTTCTGCAACAAAAAGCTACGCGATCAGTTGTTGATGACGAATTCGAAAAGCAGAAGCAGGCATTCGAAAGCATCTCGCCGGAAGAACTCGTGCCATATCAGGGCCAGTTTGTAGCGGCTATTGACGGCAAGATCATCGATTCAGATAAAGACCTGATTGAACTGGATCAGAGAATCCTTCAGCGTTATGGTGATGTTCCGGTTTACATAACGAAGGTCGGCGAAAGAGCTATTTTTAATATTCCCACTCCATTTGTGAGGTAAGTCGAATGTCCGGCCCTTTCCCTTACCTGCAATCCATCAATCCCCCGGCTCCGGGATGCTCCGTCACTCTGTCATACGATGATCGCTCAGGCGACTACGAGGCTATTATCGATTCCGCAGCCGATATTACTGCTGTCCCTGCACATATAGTCAAGGCTCTCGGTTTGAGAAAAATCGCCGAGATAGAAATCGGAGGTTCTATTGACAAAGCTTTTCGAAAGCAAAGCGTGCATCGCGTCAATCTTGAGTTCTTAGGGCTTGTCTTCGCTTATCACAAAGTTGTTTCGTTGGAAGGAGCGGGAATAGGAAATCACGTTTTGATTGGCAGAGATATTCTCAACCGCTACCGAGTGGTGCTCGATGGCCCTGCTCTCGAATTCACCATCGATTAAAAAGAGTTGCTTGCATCGCCTCACCGGCTTAGTCATAATTCCGAGCCTAGTGCAAAACCCGATGACTTATTCCGTCGAAACACTCTCGCTTGAGCGAAAGCTCCGTATGTACGAAGCGCGCGAGGCGCTGCTCTCGCGCATAAGCTCTGAAACTTTTTCCGTCATAGACCTTGATCGCTTCCTTCAGGCCGTCGTCACACAGGTCGGACGCATGATGGAAGTAGACCGTTGCGATGTGATGTCGCTCTCTACGGAAGGCGCGCTCGGCATAACTCACGAATACCGAAGGGACGGAATCGATCTGCCGTCTTCCACAGGACTCGAACTCACTATCGATATGAAGCGATTGCAGGAGTCAATCGATATCTACAGTCCGCAGGTCGTCGAAGACACTTCAGCCGCGCATCTCCCGCAGGTCGTTCGCGCGCTCTCGGAAAGCCTCGGCAGCAAATCCGTCCTGATCGTCCCGATAGCCTCGAACGGAGAACTGCTCGGCATGATCGGACTTCATCACTGCCGCGCGCATTATCACTGGCAGGAGGAGGAAATAAATTTCATCCGCAGCCTCGCCGGACAAATCGCCATCGGTTATCGCTACACTCAGATTTACAGCGAGAAGGAAAAAGAAGCGCGCATCAATAAAGTCCTTCTTGAAATCGCAAACGATATCAACACCGGCTCGGATTTTTCTGAAGTGACCGCGCGCATAATCGACCGCGCTTTGGATCTGCTTCACGCTCAGGGCGCGTGCCTCGCCATAATGGACGCCAACAATTCCGATATTCACTTCACCAACTTCTCGTCGAAAGATGAGCGTGTCGTGTTGAAGCAAAACTCGCTGAAGCTCCCCATTCAGCAGATGCTTCCGAAAACGGTCGAACACGGACAGATGCTCAAACTCCTCAGCCCCGATCAGAACGAATACACGCGAATATTCTTCACTCAGTTCATCACAGCCGGGGCCGCGATAGTCGCGCCTCTGGTGGTAGAAGATAAAATTTTCGGCGCGATCATCCTCCTCTGGGCCGAACCGAAAACGCATTTCGCCAAAGATGAAACCGCGCTCGCTTTAGGCGTTTCGGATCAGCTTGCCATCGCGCTTTCTAAAGCGCGACTGTCGGCTGAAGTTTTGCGCCTTCGCCGCGAGCTTGAAAACCTCAACCCCGAACACAGCAGCGTCGGCTTCATCGGCAAGAGCGACAACATACGTCGCTGTCTTGAGATGGCTCTCTACGTCGCCGACTCTTACACCACGGTTTTGCTTCAGGGCGAATCAGGCACGGGCAAGGAGTTGATGGCCGACATAATTCAATCGCGCTCGACGCGCGCAAACAATCCTTATGTGAAGATCAACTGCGGCGCGATTCCTGAATCGCTCCTCGAATCGGAACTCTTCGGCCACGAGAAAGGCGCGTTCACCGATGCGCGCGCCCGACGCATAGGAAAATTCGAAGAAGCCAACACAGGCACGCTCTTTCTGGACGAAGTGGCCGAGATGAGCCTCGCCGCGCAGGTCAGATTGCTTCGCGTTTTGCAGAACGGAGAATTCACTCGCGTCGGGGGAAACGAACTTCTCCGATCAGAGGTGCGGGTGATCGCGGCGACCAATGTCGATCTGGAAGAGGCTGTGCGCGAGGGAAAATTCCGGCTCGATCTTTTTTATCGCCTCAATGTTTATCCGATAAAGCTGCCGCCCTTGAGAGAGCGGCGCGAAGACATTCCGCTCTTGGCCTTGCAATTCCTTGAGGCTTTCAGAAAGCGATCGAACAAAAACATCACGGGCATAACTCAGGAAGCTCTCTCGCGATTGCGACGTTACGACTGGCCGGGCAACGTGCGCGAACTTGAAAACGCCATCGAGCGCGCTCTCATAATCGCTCAGGGGCAGATGATAACCGTTGATGATCTTCCCGATCCCGTCCGAGCCGCCGTCACGGAGGAAGACGACTCGCGCAAGGCGGTGAAGATCGAGATAGGCTCGCGCATGGAAGATGTCGAGCGGCGAATGATCCGGGAGACGCTGGCTTTTACGAAAGGCGATAAAACGCGCGCCGCTCAGATACTCGGCATAGGAAGAAAAACGCTTTACCGCAAATTGCAGCAATACGATCAATGATGCAGGAGTCAGAAGTCAGAAGCCGGAAATCCGAGCGAGGCTCTGACGAAATCCATCCGCAGCTTGCTTTGATGATCAATCGTTTCATCAGCATCCTGACTTCTGAATTCTGACTCCTGACTTCTGATTTACAAAGAGGAGAAAGGCTATGAAAAAAATATTCGGATTGATTTCGATCTCGATGATGCTGATCGCCAGCGCCGTGGCTTTGGCCGCGCAGAGCGCCTCGGCTGTCGGCAGTTGGGAAATGACGACGGTCAGCCCGCAGGGCGAGCGAAAAAGCATGCTCGTCATTCGTCAGGAGGGAGACAAACTCGTGGCCGTGGCTAAGGCTCAGGCGGGCGAGCGCAAGTACGACAGCGTGATGGTCAAGGGCGACGACATAACGATGGTGCTGACCATACAGTTTCAGGGTCAGGACATGAAGATCACCTACACGGGCAAGATCAGTAAAGACGCCATGAAAGGCGAAGCCGATTTCGGCGGATTGGCCACGGGCGAATGGTCGGCTGTTCCTCACAAGGAAGGCGCGATGATGGCTGCGCCATCTTCTCAATCAGCGGCCAATATCAGCGGCGCGTGGAGCTTTGCCGTAGAGACTTCGCAGGGGTCAGGAAATCCCACCTTCACCTTCAAGCAGGAAGGCGAGACGCTCACAGGCACATACAAAGGCCAATTCGGTGAAGGGCCTTTGAACGGAACGGTGAAGGGGAGCGACATCACCTTCAAGGTCAAGATCAACGCTCAGGGGCAGGAGTTCGAGGTCACTTACACGGGCAAGATCGAAAGCGCGACTGCGATGAAAGGAACTGCGAAGCTGGGCGATTTTGGCGAAGCGACGTGGACGGCGAAGAAGCAATAGTTTGTTGATTGTCCTTTGTCATTGGTCATTCGTTTTTGCCGGGGCATGATGGATCGCCCCGGCATTCGGATGATGGCGAAGGGTGTGCCATATCAGTTTTGACTTTGAGCGATGAGCGCCCTGATTACGCTCTTCGTTTTTTCAGAGGTCAGCACCTCTCTTAGCTTTGCGATAAATTCATCTTGAGAGCGGGGCTCATATCTGATCCCCCCATTTTCATCGACTATTTTTACAGGGTACATGTCTATAGGGTGGTGAATCTCGAATAACTTGTATCTGTAGTTATCAAGGGGAGGCGCTACAAGGAAAAACGAATGTGAGAAGTCTGCGCCCAGAGGTTTTGTTTGCACTTCAGCTTCAACAAGATTTTGTGTTTTCTGTCCCAGGAGGGAAGCCTGCTCTTTCAAAATAGAAAGCGGAGTCACCATTTCATCAACCTTAATATCATCGGGCCAAAGGTCACGAGTTGATTTTGCTTGGCTTGCTTCCTTTCTTTTCTGTCTCTCCCTCACCCTTTCGCTAAGGCTCAAATCTGACTTTGGCTTTGCCATACGTGCCTCCTTTCCTCAGATGTTCAACTTGAATAATAGCGGCAAATGATTCGAAGCAGAAGATTTATCGGGCAATCCAGATGAAGATACAAATGAGTTGATCCCATCTTCTATCAAAATCTCCAAATCTTCATTTCTAAAATTCGGCAACAAATCAGGGCGTATAAGCACCTGATCAAACATATTCCAGAAGTAGGTCGGCTCTTTTTTCCCATAATAGAAGGTTCCGCAGGGACGACCTTTTATGGTATCGCCGAAAAGCCCCCACATTGGATTATAGAAAAATGGGTAGGAACGGAAATCCACAGATCGCTCGCGCCTCAAAGCGATGCTTCGCGCCATAGTTGCGTTGAGGCCCGCAGCCGCAACTACGCCATATTCGAATGGATTCATATTAAGGTCGCCAACCAGCACTGTTTTTGTGTGTCCAATCCGGCTTTCTGCATCGCGGATCATTTCGGAAAGTTCTACGCATTCCTGATTCCTCTGGAATTCATTTTGTCGATGGAGCAGGTGAACCGCAACCAGTAAAATTTCCTCTTGCCTTGGTAACTTTAGTCGACGAACGGTGGCTCTGTTGTTTTCGCCTTCTACTTTGAGAAATCGTCTCGGAAACCGGGTGAATATATGAATCTTCTTGCAATCGCCGGGGGAAAAATGAAATTCCGTTTTCTTCCGGTTCAACGCTTTTAATATAACTCCCGGTGGAGTATTAGATTCCGCCAGAATAATCACATCGACTTCATGTCTGAATGCCAGATTGACTATTGCTTCTTCAAGATTTTTTCTGTTGATGTTCCAGAACAAGAAAGTCGTCATGCGGCAGGAAGTTTAATACGGAGTTTGCTGATAAATCCACCAACTCTTTTTCCGGCTAATCTCTTTCGCCCGCCTGCCTGCGATCAGGCGGGGCATAATCGGCGAGATGCTCGGTCGTGTGTTCACTTATTCTTGGCGCTTCGCCCTCCAGCCATCTCTCCCTGCCGGGCGGCGCAACGCTTTTCCGCTCACTGAGGTCTGCTGTCGATCTCTTCTTCTGTTGTCCGCGCTGCGAAAGCAGACGGAACGGAGTCGAGATCAACAGAATTAAAAATCTCAAGGGCAGTATGTTCCACATCAGCGAAAACAAAACCATGTCGGTCAGTGAGGTGACGACGCCCTGACCGAGAATCTTCCACGAGTTGCCTACCCTCCTCGTATTGGCATGCGAGGGCGCATCCTTGAACACGTGCTCGGCATAGCGGGCGATCAGTTGATCGAGGGCGGTGTCGGCTTTCGTGAAAAAATCATCGGGCGATCCTGATAATGCCTGCGACACCGCTTCCAGATTCGTGCCGCACGTTACACAGAACTTTATACCCTGAGCGTTTTCTCTGCCGCAGGATGGACAAAACATAACGATCCCCTTTCGATGCGAGCGTGATTTTTTTCAATATGCACGATGATTTTACTTGCGCGCCGCAGCCAATGCGAACCCGAATCCGCATCTGCCGCGATCTGTTTCAATCGCTGCTATCAGCAGGCAAGTTGATACATCGCCTGCCGGAGATTATTCTACTCCTCGTTGTTTCAGATTCGCGGAAGATATGGAGGACTCATACCGATGACGAAAAAGATTCAGGAACTGGCAGATAAAATTTCAGGCTATCGCGAAACCCTGCTTGGCTCGATCACGGGATTGAGCGAGGCGCAAATCAACTTCAAGCCTGCCGAAGACCAGTGGGCGATAGCCGATATACTTCATCATCTGGCTCTTGCCGATGAAGCCAATGTCAGACTTTCGGGACTATTCTTAAAACAGATCGAGGAGCAGTCCACGCCTGCCGACCCTTCGGCGGATGAGTCCGTGCTTGATTGCATGGATAAATTCAGAGACAACCTGAACGTGAAGGCGAAAGCTCCCGGTAGGGTCGCGCCTCTGTCTCACCTGCCCAGCGAAGAGTCGCTCGGGCGACTCGCGGCTTCTCGCGCGAAGCTCATCGAAGCGATGAACAGTCTTGCCGCTTACGACCTGAGCCTTGTCAGCTTCCCTCATCCGCTGCTTGGGCCGCTCAACGGCTATCAGTGGCTTATGATCGCGGGCCTTCACGAATCGCGTCACGCCGCACAGATCGAACGCATAAAATCCTCAGAAGGATTTCCCGGTTGAATACCGAACTGACAGGCATCTGTCATTTGGTGCATTGGAAACTAAGTTTCCGAACCTTTGCGCGATCTGAGATTTCAAATTCGATATCTCAGAGAGATAGATTTAACACCGCAGATGAACACGGATAAAGACAGATGCAAGGGAAACAGAGAAATCTGTTTTTCTGTGTAACAACTCAGTCGCGTCAGCGACGACCTGAATGTAGTCGTGTGCTTTAGCGCACGCGGGCAGGTCAGAGTAGAGATATGCGTCGCGTCAGTGACGATTGAGTTCAAGATTCAATCGTCGCTCGCGCGACGAGATCGACACGGTTTCGATCCGCCGCTAGTCCTTTGAAAAAATAATCCGTATGCGTGTATGCGCCGGAGGCGCAGAGGAAATTAGCCGGCGGCTTCACCATCGGACATGAGCCAAGACGCCTCTCGCGCCCTTTTCTATTTCCATTTCATCTGCGACCGTCGGCGTTCACCTGCGGTTTTCCTTCTCTACCGAAAATCAATCCCGCCTGTTCGCTGTCTGTGTTGGTTCCAGAAGATTCTGGCGGTCGAGGGTGAATCCGACGAATCCTATCATCATCTCTTCCCACGTCTGCTGACCCCATCTGACGGTCTTCGCGGGATCGGGGTTCCAGCGATTCTTCGCGGAGTTGTCGAAGTGCGCCACGCATTCCACGCGACTCCCCGCGGGCGCAGCGACGGGCGCGGCCAGTTCATAGCGCGTCTGCCAGTTGAAATCATAACGCGGCACGGAAAGTATTATCTTCGAACTGCCGTCGGGATAAACAAGGCGAAACTCGAAATCCTTCCCGCGAAGATGCATGTGCGGCATCAGGTGCAGGATGTGCGCGTCTTCCCGGAAGGTATAAGCTGAACGGACTTCATGACTTTCGGCCCCGGGCGGGATCGCAAAGAAACGATTCATAGCCGCTCCTCCCATGATCGCTTTACGGACAGGCTTGCGCGAGAAGATCAATCCTACTGATGTGCGATCCTTCTGCGGCGAGCCTGTGGGAGTGTAGTGCATCTGAAGCACGATGTATGAACCGGCTTTTACCAGCTTGCCTATGCCATCGGGGTAAGCGGTCGGCATCTCGCCGGGAGCAGTTCCCGCAAGCCCTTCGAAGCCGCCTTCTCCATTGGCGAGTCCTCTGCGACGAAACGCGCCGGGGCCTGTGACGAACGCGATCACATGATGGACCACCGCGCGATTGCCCGGACGTATCTCGACAGCCTGCACCCATCGGTCTTCTCTGAAATTGGTAGGGATAGCGAAATACTGATAGCTGACCACGCCCTCGGCAGGAATGGTGAACTCCTGCGGCATGTGCAGAACGAGGTCAGGCTTGCCTATCTGCCATCCGTCGGAGAAACGAGGCGCGGTCGGAAGATCGCCAGCATTGCCTTCGGCGGCTCCCTGATCGACCCACGCTACGATTGTTTTGATATCTTTTTCCGAGAGGCTGCGGTCATTGCTGTATTTTCCGTGCGCGGGATCGGCGTGCCACGGAGGCATCTCGCGAGAGATAACTTTTTCTTTGATCGATCTGGCCCACGGGCGCGCGTCTTTGTAGGATAAGAGCGACATCGGCGCAATCTCTCCCGCACGATGACACACCGCGCAGTTGTTGTAGAAGATCGGAGCCACGTCTTTATTGAACGTCACCTGCGGCCTGGATGTCGCCTGGGATGAAAACCCGAACGCCAAGCAAACGAGCGCGATTAGGATGATCAATCTGACTGCTTTCATACTGCCTCCTGATTGTGAAAATAATCTGATGGGATTATAGACTCGAAATCCGCGCGCCGGGTCTGAATTTTAGCGCGGGTTTTATTATGGGTTTCATTTGACGCCTTCAATCCGCCTCAGATAGCCTTACGCGCGAGAACCAGAGATGTCACTGAAAAAATATCTCAAAGCCATATCGGAGCTTGGAGCCGTAAGCGAGACCGCGCTTTACACGCCGCTCGCAAATTTCATTCTCAGCGGCCCGCTCAACTACTCTTCGAAATACTACGCCATCAACAAGAAAGGCGAAAAAGGCACCCCTGATATTCGCATCCTTTCAGGCGAAGACAATTCCGAATGGATCGTGTGTGAGGCCAAGCTTAATGATGATGACATCAGGAAAGACGCGCGCCGCAAGCGCGTATGGGAAGAGCAGATCGAAGAGCGCGGCTATATACGAGCGGAAACTTTTTATGTACTGTTGTGCGCGCCGCGAACGTTTTATGTCTGCGATCTGGGCGGCAATATACTCGACGGCCTGCATATCGAAGGCGATGAACTTTTCGACATAAAATCAGACGCGTGCCTGCCCGCTACAGATCAGAACTTTCGCAGCCTGCTTGAACGAATCACCTTCGAAGCCTCAATCGAACGTCCGCAGTACGAGCGATTCCGGCGCGGCGATCTTGCAGGAGGCTATATACCTCTTTCGCCGGAAACCATTGATAATCTGAGGGAAACTTTCGACTTCGCTCTGCGAAGACTCAAAGAATACTGCGCCCAGGCCTTCGACCAGTTGAAGCGGGAATATAGTGACGCTTTGCCTGAGTTGGAGGCGCTTAGAAAAAAGCTTGAGCAGGTCGGCTCTGATTCCAAGTCGCAGGAGAAGATAAAAGCTCGAATCCGACGACTGAGGCGGCGTCATCGCCTCGTGTTGCAACTCTTCGAGACTGATTACCCTCAGTTCAAACACGATCAGACTTATGCCGGCACTGAAAAAGAGGAACACTTCGAAGACATATTCATAACCAACACGGCTTACATTGCGTTGAGCCGCCTCTTCTTCGTTCGCATATGCGAAGATATAGGCATCACGACCAGAAAGCTGTCGCACGAAGGGCCTAGCCTTTGGCGGCGTTTCGTCGAGAATATAAAGGGCCGCTATCAGGATCTCATCGAGGTTGCCTACAAAGATGTCGCCCATGTTTACTCTCAGCTTTTCGAAGAAACTGTTTTCGACTGGTACGGACACGGCAATGGATTTCTCAACGATATACTCGAACGCATTCTGTTTCGACTCAACGCTTTTTCATTCAGGGATGTGAGCCGCGATGTTCTGGGAAGCATCTATCAGTATTTTCGACCTAAGACTGAGCGCAAAAGATTGGGCGAATACTACACGGCTGAAGAAGTCGTCGACTACATACTCGCCGAGGTTGGCATCGCCGATGACGCGCACATCATGACCCGTCGTATTCTTGATCCATCCTGCGGTTCGTTCACCTTCGGAGTGCGCACGCTGGTTCTTCTGCTCGAAAGGGGCGCTCAACTTTCGGCGGAAAACAAAATCGAGCTTGCGCGACGGTGCCTCATCGGATACGACATAAACCCTTTCTCGGTTTTTCTGTCGCATCTCAGTTTGCTTTTCACTACGCTCGACCTTTACCTCGAAGCGAAACGACACAGCGAAAGTTTCCATATACCGGGCTTCGATATACGCAATCGAAATTCGCTGACTTACTTTCCTCAGACTGACGACCTGCACACGGGCAGCGAAGAAGACGAACAGGAGGCAGCAGAACAGGTCGATTACGTGATTGGGAATCCGCCTTTCGTGCGCAATGAACGGCTGCCCGAAGATGATCGCCGCGGGCTTGATCAACTCTTCGCCGACATCAAGACAGGCAACACCGATCTTTCGACTTATTTCCTTTACTGCGCGATGAGGTACTGGCTCAAAGACGGCGGCGCGCTCGGTATGGTCGCCCCTATCGGCATCGCCAACACTGATATGGCCGAACAACTTCGCTCGATGTTTCGCAATCATCCGCAACACCGCTGGACGCTTTTTCATATCGTGTCGCTGGAATGGATGGCGAAAGAGATTTTCACTGATGCCGACATCATCCCGATGCTCGTGTTCGCCCGCAAAGAGCCGACCGCAAAAAATCACCGCATCACCGTCGTGTCGGGTCTCGGCAGCAAAGCCGAACTCAAGCAGTGCATCGAAGACAAAAAGTTTTTCTCCAAACATGCTTCCGATCTCGATTATCAGAGATGGCTCAGCCTGAGTCCCACGGGCGACTGGCCGCTTGAGGTGAAAGCGGTTGATCTGCCTGTGCTTGAAAAACTCAAGCGACAACCCGCGCTCGGCACCGTCGTTAAAACTTCGTATGCAGTAAAACTCGGCGGGAAAGCGAAAATCATCAGTCGGTATACGGAGAAACGGCAAAAAGCCGAAGAAGTCCCGTTTCTCAAAGGGCAGCACGTTTGCGCATACTATCTTCCCGGTCGGGAAGATATGATCGAAGGCGACGAGATGATCGATCTTTCGAGGATCGAGGAAACGAGCGGCGCGAGCATCTGGCGCGATTTGCGATTCTACCGCGAGAACGAAGGCCGCGCGGACGAAACCGGAGCGGGCCGCTACGATTACGAAGGGCGCGATCTGGTCAATAACAACAATCCGAGCGATACGCTGTGCTGCTTCGTGCCGGAGGTATACGTCACGCTTATATCTGCCGTGGGCGACCCGCTGAAGATATGCGCCAACAACAGCGTGTCAGTCGTCGTGCCGCTCCGCTACAGCGCGCATGTGATTGCGGCCATCATCAATTCGCGCATCTCGCGCTACTATGCCTTTCTGCTTTTGAGGTCGGCAATTCTGCTGCGTCGCCGCGCGCACTGGTATCCGCGAACGATCAAAAATCTGCCTCTGCCCGATTTGCAAGATTCCGAAGCCGCGCGCCTGCACCTTCTGGCCAAAGAAGCCGCCCAACTTTCTGCCGGGATACATCTCGACGAAATGGATGCTTATCTCGATTTGATCTCCGCGCAGCAGGATATGACCAAAGCCGGGTTCCTCGGAATCCGCTGGTCAAGCCGGGAAAGCGCGATTGATCGCGACGATATCATCGCAGCGAAAACGGAAAACAATGAGCTTCAAATCGGCTCTGCCGTCATTACAGGAGAAGAGTCCGCGCTTAGACTTCTGCGACTTGCGCTAATAGCTTCGGACAAAGACGAAATACCCGTCGCGGAGATTCAAAACCTTCTGCTGCCATCCGACCAGAAAGAACGCACGCGCATAGCGGACGAAATAGCGGGGCTTGCTTCAAAGCTTGAGCAAACGAAACAGCGCATGACTGATATAGGCGAAGAGATCGATGAGATGATAGCCGCAGGTTTGGGACTCACATCACGCGAGCATGACATTATTCGCAAACGATGCGAGCAGTTTCCTCTGTCGGTGACGGTCGAGCGTCCGCGTTATGTGTGGAGTCCCGACCGCAAGCGGCAGGCCCGTCGCATCTATGAACCGGGCAAGCGATTCAAATAAGCCTGCCCCTTAAAGCCATCCTCTTTTGCCCCACCGTCCCATAAGTACCCGCCGGTTTTTCTACGAGCCTCGATGTACGACCTCATAAGCCTCATTGAAACAACGGTTTATTTCAGGCTGCGTGCGCATCGCGCTGGAATGGAATTTGCGCTTTCATCAAACTGCCCCAGGTTGGATTCTTATCCAATCGCCTTCCAGAATCCCCAGGAAGATAGCCGTGTCTACGCTGAAAGAGTCTGTTTGGAAAATTGGGAAGAGATGAAAAAGATGAATGAGAAACCCGTCCGCGCAAGTTTGAAATCTGTCGCCTGCGCCCTGATGCTGGCGCTGTGGGCGTGGCCGATGGAGGCAATCGCGCAGCAGGATAAACCCGGTCAGCAGAAGTCAAACGATGACAAACCGCGCCCCGATCTTACGGAGATGAGCGTGGAAGACCTGCTGAATATCAAGGTCGAGACGGTCTATGGCGCGTCGCGCTACCAGCAGAAAGTCACTGAAGCGCCCGCCTCGATCACCATCATTTCCGCTGACGAGATTAAAAAGTATGGCTATCGCACGCTTGCCGACATACTCAGAAGCATACGCGGCGTCTACGTCACGAACGACAGAAACTACAGCTATATCGGAGTGCGCGGGGTCGCCCGTCCCGGCGATTACAACACCCGCGTGCTGCTGCTCATCGATGGCCACAGGATCAACGATTCCATTTATGATCTGGCGACGATAGGGACGGAATTCCCTCTCGATGTCGATCTGATCGAAAGGGTCGAGTTCGTGCGAGGCCCATCTTCTTCGCTCTACGGAACGAACGCTTTCTTCGGCGTCATCAATATCATCACCAAACGCGGGCGAGACCTGAAAGGGTTGGAAGTATCGGGCGAAGCGGGGAACTTCGCGTCCTACAAGGGCAGCATAAGCTAGGGCAACCGATTCAAGAGCGGCGCGGATGTATTTCTTTCCGCCAACGTCTATGACAGTCAGGGACACAGGCGGCTTTACTTCAAAGAGTTCGATGATCCGGCAACGAACGACGGAATAGCTGAAAACGCGGACGGGGATTCATACAAGAGTTTCTTCGCCAATGTGTCTCATCGCGGTTTCACTCTTCAGGGAATTTATTCGTCGAGAGACAAAAGCATCCCGACAGGCGCTTATGGCACTGTGTTCAATGATACGCGCAATCACACGGTTGATCGACGCGGCTATCTGGATTTGAAGTACGAGCGCGATCTGAGCAACCGGCTTGGATTGATGGCCCGCCTCTATTACGACCACTATCACTACGACGGGGACTATGCCTATACATACTCCGGCGAAGCCACCGGGCCTTCCTATGTGAGCAAAGATCACGGTCAGGCGGAGTGGTGGGGCGGCGAAGTGAAAATCACTGCCGCGCTGGCGGGTAGAAACCGAGTGACCATTGGCTCGGAATACCGGGACAACGCACGTTTGAACCAGAGCAGTTATTCGACCGATGACGGCAACATTTTTTTCGATGATCGCAGGAGCAGCGATGTCTGGGCGATTTACTTTCAGGACGAACTGACTATTCGCCCGAATCTCATACTCAGCGCCGGGGTGCGATACGATCATTACAGCACATTCGGCGGAACCACCAATCCGCGACTCGGGCTCATCTACAGTCCGGCACAGAAAGCCTCGCTCAAGTTTTTATACGGTCAGGCGTTTCGCGCCCCCAATGCTTATGAACTCTTCTACGGGAGCGGGTACAGCTTCAAGCCTAACCCTTCGCTCAGGCCCGAAACCATAAAAACGAGCGAAGTGGTCTGGGAGCAATACGCAGGCGATCACCTGCGCTTTGCCGCTTCCGCCTTCTACAGCAGGATAGATGGCCTGATCAATCAAGTAACCGATCTCAGCGACGGTTTGATAACTTTCCGAAACATCGAAAGCATCCGCTCGAAAGGATTCGAGTTGGAAATCGAGACCAGACTCCACAACGGTATGGAGGGCAGAGCGGGATACACTTTACAGAGGGCCGAAAACCGTCAGACCGGAGAGACGTTGACGAATTCCCCGCGGCATCTGCTCAAGGCGAACTGGATTGCGCCGATAGTCAGAGAAAAATTTTTTGCCGGTCTCGACCTGCAATACACGAGCCGTCGCGAGACGCTTGCGGGCAATGGCGCGCGAGCCTTCTGGCTTCCCAATCTCACTCTTTCGAGCAGCAATCTTTTCAAGCGGTTCGATGTGTCGGTGGGTCTCTACAACTTGTTCGATAAACAGTATGGCGATCCGGGAGCCGAAGAACACAGGCAGGACACAATCAATCAGGATGGAAGGAATTTTCGGGTGAAGCTCACGTGGCGGTTCAATCATCCTCAGTGAGCGATGCGAGTTGATTCGAGGCGGGAGGCGATTTTATGAAATGCCTTTTGAAAAAAAAACCTTGTTTTGAGCGGCGGCAGATTTCACTGCGCGCTCGGCGAGGCTTGAAGCAACTCATCTGCGTCGCGCTCATCGCCGCGTCCGCGTTTGCGCAGGGTCGCAAAAAGGATCTCACGGAACTCAACCTCGAAGACCTGATGAATATCGAAGTCACATCGGTTTCGAAGAAGGAAGAAAAACTCTTTCAAACGGCGGCGGCGGCCTTCGTCATCACTCAAGATGATATTCGCCATTCGGGCGCGACGAACGTGCCTGATCTCCTCAGAATGGTTCCCGGTCTGGAAGTGGCCCGCATCGATGCAAGCCACTGGGCGATAACTTCGCGCGGATTCAACGGGCAGTTCGCAAACAAGATGCTCGTTTTAATCGATGGCCGCAGCGTCTATACGCCGCTCTTTTCGGGAGTATTCTGGAGCGCGCAGGATTTGATGCTCGAAGATATCGAGCGCATCGAGGTCATTCGCGGGCCGGGGGCTACGCTCTGGGGCGCGAATGCCGTCAACGGAGTGATCAATATAATCACGAAACGAACTGAGGAAACTCAGGGAGGATTGCTCATTGCAGGCGCGGGAACTGAAGAACGCGCTTTCTCCAGTCTGCGATACGGCGGCAAACTCGGCCCAAAAGCTCATTATCGCGTCTACGCGAAATACTTTGATCGAGGCGATCTCCTCGACGAGTCGGGCCGTCCGGCTGCCGACAGATGGGAGGCGCTGCGCGGAGGGTTTCGCATAGACTGGGCCGCAGGGAAACGAGACTCGCTGACATTTCAGGGCGATATCTACGACAACGATGAAAACCAGAAGCAAAAGATCATCCTTCCCGGCCCGCCTTTCCTCACAGCTAAATCTTCCCGCGCTGAATCATCAGGTGGATATGCACTGGCGCGATGGAATCACGCCTTCTCCGCTCATTCGAATATAAGCCTGCAAACTTATTATGACCGCGCCAGCCGCGAAGATGCTTTGTCACGAGAGAGCCGCGACACGTTCGACATCGATCTTCAGCATCATATCGCCGCCGGTCGCCACGACCTTGTGTGGGGAGCGGGCTATCGATACAAGGTCAGCGATCTTCTGGGCAGCGATGCTGTCTTTTTCGATCCGAGGAGACGATCTGACGATCTTTTCAGCGCATTCATTCAGGACGAGATCACGCTCATCAAAGATCGTTTTCGCCTCACGCTCGGATCGAAGTTCGAGAGAAACGATTACACAGGCTTCGAAGTTCAACCCGGCCTTCGATTGCTGTGGACGCCAAGTGCGAGGCACACGCTCTGGGGAGCGGTGTCGCGCGCAGTGAGGATGCCTTCCCGCGCCGAGATCGATGCCAATTCGCACCTCTCGTCGTTTCCAGGCGAGGGCGGATTGACGAACCTCATCGTCGTCAGAGGGAACTGGGATTTCAAATCGGAAAAACTGATCGCTTATGAAGCCGGGTATCGCGTTCAACCCGGTCACAGGCTCTTCTTCGATGTCGCTGCGTTTTATAACAGCTACGACGATCTTCGATCCGCCGAACCCGAATCGCCGGTTTTCAGGCCCGATCCTCCGCGCATAGAAATTCCGCTTCGACTCGACAACAAGCTGAAAGGAGAGGCGCGCGGAGTAGAGATCGCCGCCAACTGGCAAGCGCCGAAGTTCTGGCAACTGAGCGCGGGATATACGTGGCTTCGCCTGAATGTAAGCCCTGAGGTGACGAGTCGGGATCAGTCATTCCTGACTCTGAGAGGCGACACTCCCCGGCATCAGTTTCATCTGATGTCGAATTTCAATCTGCCGCATGGGATTGAAATCGACACGATGATCTATCGCGTCGGAAAACTTGCGACCCAGTTTGTCCCTGCCTATACGCGACTCGACGCCCGTTTCGCATGGCAGGCGACTGAAAATCTCACTCTGAGTTTCGTAGGGCAGAATCTTCTCGATAACCGTCATCAGGAATTCGGCGACACTCAAATACTGGTTTCGAGCCAGATAAAGCGCAGCGCATACGGAAAGATTTCATGGCGTTTTTAGGACACAGGCTCCCGACTGACAATCTCAAGACGAATCTGCGCGCGCGCAGTAGATTCCTCGTCGTCGGAGCGTGTGTGTGCGCGATGTTGATCGCCGCGCCGCGCTCACGGGCGCAGGAAGGCGCGAGCGAGTACGAAGTCAAAGCGGCTTTTCTTTTCAACTTCGTCAAATTCATCGAGTGGCCTGACGATGCTTTTACGGATTCACACTCGCCAATCGTCATAGGCATACTGGGTCAGGATCCCTTCGAGGGCGCGATGGATCGCACCATCAGCGGAAAGAGCGTCAACAGCAGACCGCTCGTCGTCAAAAGGCTCAGTCAGGCACACGAGGCGCGTTCGTGCCACATAGTTTTCGTCTGTTCGTCAGAGAAAAAGCGACTCGCGCAAATCTTCGGCTCGCTCGTTGGCGCAAACGTTTTGACCGTGAGCGAGACGGACGATTTTCTTCGCGCAGGAGGTGCCATCAATTTCGTGATAGAGAACCATCGCGTGAGATTCGAGGTCAACACCATTGCCGCTCATAGAGCGCGATTGAAGATAAGCTCGAAGCTGTTGCAACTGGCCAGAACGGTCGTTCGCTGAGAGCGGAAAAATTATGCGAGCTTTTCGGGATATTTCAATAAGGTGGAAGCTGAAGCTGCTCATCATGCTCACGAGCGGCGTCGCGCTGCTTATGGTTTCCGCCGTGCTTGTCATCCATGACCGCAATTCATACAAGCAGTCGATGGTCGAAGACGTTTCCACATCAGCCGAAATCATGGGATCGAACTGCACTGCCGCGCTCGCCTTCGAGGACGAGGATTCAGCCAGAGAAATTCTTTCAGCCCTCAGCGCGCAGCGCCACGTGATTCGCGCATGCATTTATTCGCGAGAGGGCAAACCCTTTGCCAAATACCTTCGCGGCTCGCCTCAAGCGGAATTCACGCCGCCTGACCCCGCGCCTGATGAAACTCGTTTCACGGAAGATTCTCTCATCGTGTTTCGACAAGTTCGATTCGACGGCGAGCCTATAGGCACGATTTACATCCAGTCCGATCTGAGAGGGCTGGATGGGCGATTAAAGCATCACCTGGAGGCAGTCGCGATGGTGTTGCTCGGCGCATTGGTGGTCACGTACCTTCTCTCTTCGCGCCTACAGCGAATCATCTCCGATCCCATCACGCATCTGGCGCTGACGGCGAGGAGAATATCGGCTGAGAAAAACTACTCGATACGGGCGAGCGAAGGCGGGCGCGATGAAACAGGCGAGCTTATCGCAAGGTTCAACGATATGCTCGCTCAGATCGAAGACAGGGACGAAAAACTCCAGAAGCATAGCGACCGACTCGAAGAAGAAGTCGCCCTGCGCACTGCGGAACTGAGAGCCTTGAACTCGCAACTGATCGGGGCAAAAGATCGCGCCGAAGAAGCCAATCGCGCAAAGTCCGAGTTCCTCGCCAATATGAGCCACGAGATTCGCACTCCGATGAACGGCATCATCGGCATGACCGAGCTTGCGCTCGACACCCCTCTCAACGAAGAGCAGCGCGAATACCTGAGCCTGGTCAAAGTGTCGGCTGATTCCATGCTTCAGGTCATCAATGACATACTGGATTTTTCCAAAATCGAAGCGGGCAAGCTCGATCTCGACCCGATTGATTTCCGTCTTCAGGAAGTCTGCGGCGACACGATAAAAACGCTTTCGGTGCGCGCCGGACAAAAAGGTCTCGATCTTACGTTCCACGCTCGACCCGGTGTGCCTGACGCTTTGATAGGCGATCCTAATCGATTGCGCCAGATCATAGTCAACCTCGTAGGCAATGCCATCAAATTCACTGACCGCGGACATATCCGGGTCGAGGTGGCAACCGAGCGACTCGGCGCGGGGTCGGTCTGCCTGCGCTTTACGGTCGCCGACACGGGCGTAGGAATTCCTGCCGAAAAACAACAGATCATCTTCGACGCCTTCGCTCAGGCTGACGGCTCGACAACTCGCAAATACGGCGGCACGGGACTCGGCCTTGCCATCTCGTCGAACCTCGTGGCGATGATGGATGGACGTATCTGGGTTGAAAGCCGCGAGGGGCGAGGCAGCCGTTTTCATTTCACCGCCAGCTTCGGCCTGCAAAAAGCAGCGCGACTGGCCAGCGAAAAAAATCGCGAAAAAATCGCCGATCAAACTTTGCAAAAAGGCCTTCCGGAATTGCGCGTTTTGCTTGCGGAAGATAACCCTGTCAATCAACGTCTCGCCGTGCGGCTGCTCGAAAAACGAGGTCACTCGGTCACAGTGGCCGCAGACGGAAGAGAGGCTCTGGAAGCATTCGAGC
>Ga0187893_10001500_pt1 | contig 55816 bp, 32 predicted proteins | sample MA1701074metaG_FD_139574 | JGI IMG/M metagenome (GOLD analysis project Ga0187893, IMG submission 139574) | White microbial mat communities from a basaltic lava cave in the Kipuka Kanohina Cave System on the Island of Hawaii, USA - MA170107-4 metaG ...
CCGCTGGCGCGCGAGTTGGCCGACAAGATCGCTCTGTTCTGCGATGTCGATTCGGAGGCGGTGATCACCGCCCGCGACGTCTTTTCCGTTTATGAGGTCCCGATCGAGTTCGCCAACCAGCGCGTGGACGAGATCATCCTTCGCGCGCTGCACCAGCAGGCGCCCGAGCGCAACCTCACCCGGTGGATGGACATGCTCGATACGTTAAAGAATCCCGCCGATGTCGTTGAAATCGGGATCGTCGGCAAGTACGTCGAATACGAGGATTCCTATAAGTCGCTCAAAGAAGCGTTGCTGCATGGCGGCCTTGCTCACAACTCGAAAGTGAACATCACCTGGATTGAAGCCGAGGAGCTCTCCTGGCCGTCCTGCGTGCGGAGGCTCGAGCGATACGACGCCATCCTTGTTCCCGGAGGCTTCGGCAAACGTGGAATCGAGGGAATGCTGCATGCGATCCGCTACGCGCGTGAATTCAAAGTTCCTTACTTTGGCATCTGTCTCGGCATGCAGACACTGGTCATCGAGTTTGCGCGGAACGTGTGCGGTCTGGAAGGCGCCGATTCCACCGAGTTCGATCCCGATCCCGCCTATCGTGTCATTTACAAATTGCGCGAGTTGAAGGGAGTGGACGAGCTGGGCGGCACCATGCGGCTAGGCGCTTATTCTTGCCGTCTTACCGAGGGATCGTTCGCCCGGGAAGCCTACGGGCAGGAGTTCATCTCGGAACGCCACCGCCATCGTTACGAGTTCAATCGCGAACATGAGCAGATCCTCACCCAGCACGGATTGCGGCTCACGGGTGTGACTCCCGACGAAGTCTACGTCGAGATCTGCGAAATCGAAAATCACCCCTGGTTCCTCGGCTGCCAGTTCCATCCCGAGTTCAAGTCCAAGCCGCTTGAGCCGCATCCTCTGTTCCGGGCCTTCATCGGCGCCGCCTGCAAAGAACGGGAGCGCCGCCGGCGGAATGTGGCGCAAGCCTCCGGCTTGCGAGCCGACCTATGGCCCTCCAACTCATCGCCGGCCCCTGCGTAATCGAAAGCGAAGAACACCTTCATTTCATCGCCGAAAAAGTCCGCGCATCGAGCCGGGCTTCGTCTTCAAGGCCTCTTTCGACAAGGCCAACCGGTCTTCCGTTTCCTCCTACCGCGGACCGGGCCTGAAGGAGGGTCTCCGCATCCTCGCGACCCTCAAAGCGAAAGGCAACCGCATCCTGACAGACATCCATGAGCCTCACCAGGCCGAACCAGCCGCCGAAGTTTGTGACGTCCTCCAGATCCCCGCCTTCCTCTGCCGCCAGACCGACTTGCTGATTGCCGCCGGACGAGCGGGCCGCGCAATCAACATCAAGAAAGGGCAATTTGTCTCCCCGCACGACATGCGCCACGCCGCCGAAAAAGTTGCCTCCACCGGGAACAACAACATCTGGCTCACCGAGCGTGGCATGTCGTTCGGCTACAACAATCTCGTGGTCGATATGCGCGGCCTGGTGATCATGAGGTCATTCGGGTGGCCGGTGATTTTCGATGCCACCCACTCGGTTCAACTGCCTGGAGCTTCCGGGAACGCTTCCGGCGGTCAGCCGGAATTCATCGAGCCGAAGGCGCGGGCGGCCGTGGCGATCGGTGTGGATGGCGTTTTCGTCGAAGTGCACGAAGACCAGCACCCCGCGCTCTCGGACGGCGCCAACGCTCTACCGCTCGATCTGCTACCAGCCTTCTGGTCTCGCCTGAAGATCCTGGCCGGATATTAGGCGAGCAAGACAGGCAAAGTGTAGCCCGGCTTGACGAACTGCCTCCAGTTGTATATTATGGTTACCGACATATAGCGGTTATCTGAAATCAAGCGGGAGGCGTAATGAGCAAGCCGACGGCCCTTCTGCAGGGCACTCTGGACCTGCTGATTCTCAAGATTCTCGGCCTCGAGCCCAAGACCGGCTGGTCCATCTCACAACGCCTGCGCCAGATGTCAAACGATGTCTTGCAGGTGAGCCACGGGTCGCTTTATCCGGCCTTACACAAACTCGAACGTGAGGGTTGGATCAGAGGCGAGTGGAAGGAGTCCGACACTGGGCGGCCAGCAAAGTTCTACACGTTGACCCGGCAAGGTCGGCGCCAACTGAGGATCGAAGCCGGCAACTGGGCCAAGCTATCGGCGGCGATCACCGGAATCGTGGAGACAGTCTAAACAGGAGACGTCTGATGCGCCTCATTCAGAAACTGGTATTTCTTCTCCGGGCCGTATTTCGTCGGGGCGAACTGGAGCGCCAGATGGAGACCGAGCTGGCGGAGCATATCGAGAGCGAAACCGCCGATCTGATGGCACGTGGCTTGTCACGAGCCGAAGCACACAAACGGGCGATCGCGACCATGGGCCGTGTCGACGCGATCAAGGAGGAGTGCCGCGACTCGCGCGGCGTTTCGGGTTGGGAACACTGGAAGCAGGACATCTCGTTCGGAGTACGTCTGCTCTCGCGAAATCGGACGTTTTCGTGCCTGGCTCTCGCAATGATCGCATTGGGCATCGGCTCGACGACGGCAGTGTTTAGCCTGATTGACGGTATCCTGATCCGTCCGTTGCCATACCCCGATCCGGATCGGCTGTTCCACGTACGCTACGTTGATATGCGAGGACCCTTCGCCGTACTTCGCGCGAATAGTCAGCGGGCCGACTACGCCGGCCATCTGGGCGTGCGAGCCTTTAACGCGACTCGCCGGGAATTCCCCGAGCGATTGAAGGGTAGCGAGGTATCGGCGAACTTCTTCCGCGTCTTACAATCGAGCCCGGTTCTTGGTCGCGCATTCGGAGAAGGAGACGATAGGCCGGGAGGCCAACCGGTGGCCATCCTCGCTCATGAATTCTGGATGCAACGCTACGCGGGGAGAGCGGACGTGATCGGCGAGCAGATCAGCCTCGATGAAAAGAGCTATGAGATCATCGGCGTCATGCCAGCGGGGTTTCGATATCCCGCGCCGGAGGCGAACTTCTGGATTCCAATGCGGCTCGATCCGCGCATGCTGGGTGAATACTGGGGTTCCAGCGGAATATACGCATTCGCACGGTTGCGGACCGGGGCCACTCCGGCGTCGGCAGAGTCCGAACTTCGCACCTGGATTCCGCGCATTCGGGCGATGTTTCCCTGGCGGATGCCGGATGCCTGGGGGCGAGACACAGCGTTGGTCCCACTGCACGACCAGTTGGTTGCCGGGGCCAAGACTAAGAACCTGCTGCTCCTCGGTGTGGTCACGCTGGTCTTGCTCATCGCCGTTATCAACGTGGCCAATCTGCTGATCGGTCAGGCTGCGGCTCGCGAGCGAGAACTGGCATTGCGGGCATCGTTGGGCGCCACACCGGACCGGCTGACGAAGCAGCTCCTGACCGAAGCGACGGTGCTGGCGATGGCCGGAGGAATGCTGGGGGCTATCCTCGCAGTTGGTCAATTGACGCTTCTCAAGCACCTGCTTCCCGCGGACACGCCGCGCCTTGCCGAAGTCGTGCTCAACCAACGAATTCTCGCATTTAGCGCCGCGATATCGATCGGCAGCGGCTTTCTGTTTGGACTATTGCCGGCCTGGAGAGTGAGGACCCGGCAGATCCTCACCTCGTCTGACGGGCGTTCCACTCTCAGCCCTCGAAGCGCGCGGACGGATGCGCTATTGGTCGCGACAGAGGCAGCCTTCGCGACGGTCCTGCTGGTTGGAGCGGGCCTGTTGCTTCGTACCCTGTGGACGATGCAGGAGGTGAATCCGGGTTTTCGGGTCGAGTCGGTTGTGACTGCTGAAGTCAGCCTGAACCGGACGACTGCCGCGTCTCGCGAAAGAATCACGTCCTTCTCTGAGCAACTGCGCAGGAAGCTCGGAGCGTATCCGGGTGTAACCGGCGTGGCAGCGATGAACGTGCTCCCGTTGACGCCAGAGATGTCGGTCTTCACGGCCGCGATCGAGGATCACCCGCGCCCCCCGCAAGAGCCGCAGTTTGTGCTGTGGAGCACCTATGTGACTCCGGAGCACTTGGAGACTTTGGGCATCCGGCTGTTGCAGGGGCGCGGCTTCACCGTGACGGACCGGCAGGGATCGGAGCCAGTTGCCCTCATCAGCGCTGCGACAGCGCGGCGCTTCTGGCCCAAGGAAAATCCAGTCGGCAGGCACCTTCGTCCCGTCGGCCTACAGGAGTGGCGCACGGTTGTGGGAGTAGTGGGAGATGTGAGGAATTACAGCATTTCAGGACCGCCGGCCTGGGTGGACGGGGAGGTGTATTTACCTCTGGCACAGTTATTTTCGCTGCCCCGGGCGCTATCGTTGGTCGCACGAGTGAGCGGTAATTCGAGTACCTTTGAAAAGCAATTACCTCAAATGGTGAACCAGCTCTGCGGGACCTGCCCGGTGAGCAAGATCGCACGGATGGAGTCCGTGGTGGCAGCGGCAGTACAGGCGCCGCGTTCGACAGCATCGCTCATAGGCGGATTCGCCCTGCTTGCGCTGATGCTCGCCGCGGCTGGGATCTACGGTGTAGTGAGCCATGGGGTACTGCGCCGGACTCGCGAGCTCGGATTGAGGCTTGCGCTGGGCGCCAGCCGGAGAAGAGTCGCCTGGCTGGTCATTGGTTCGAGCCTGCGTTACACGTTCGTGGGCTCCATGGTTGGCCTGGCTGCCTCCTGGGTGCTGGCGCGTTGGATCAAGACACTGCTCTACGGAGTCGGAGAACACGATCTGGCGAGCTTTTCTATCGCGCCCGTATTATTGTTGACCGTAGCGATGATCGCCGTGGCGCGGCCAGTATTGCGCGCGCTCAGAATCGATCCAGCGGAGTCACTGCGAGAAGGGTAACCGAAGCTCGTCAAGGCGCTGCTTGCTTACACGCGCGGCTCGGTTTCCAAGCCACTACCGTAGGGGGAGTGGCTGTGATGGCCGGTCGCGGTTGCCGGCGCCATCTCAGTTCCTGCAAACTTGGAGATAACGGAGATGAACGAGCTCAACGACTCCATAGACGGGCGCTCTGGAGACTACGGACGCTGGCAAGCGGAGGGCCACGCCCTAATCATTGAATACTCCCTGCAGGTGCTGGAGGAGCTGCGAATACAGACGGAAACTGGCTTTCAAAAGATTCCGCACGGGGGCATCGAAATCGGCGGAGTTCTTTTGGGTAAACACGAACGGGGTCTTGTACGCATCGAGGAATGGCGTATGATCGCATGCGAACATGCTTTGGGCCCCGGATTTTTACTTTCCGAAAACGACACGGCCGGGCTACAGCTCCTGCTGGACGTTTGCGCGGAATCTGCTGAACTGGATGGGCTCGAGCCGGTGGGCTGGTTTCACACACACAACCGGAGCGGCATCTTTCTTTCAGAGGAAGACATCGCCATCCACGACCACTACTTCCCCAAGCCGTGGCAAGTAGCTTTAGTTCTGCGGCCGGCCAAGGATCAGCCGATGAGAGCCGGGTTTTTCTTTCGCGAAGAAGGCTCGCAACTAAGGACCGATGCCCCCTATGTCGAGTTCCCCGTCCGGCCAGATACAACCCAGATCATGAAGCCGCCGAGACCCTCCTCAGCGAAGCCGGCCATGGACCCAGGATGCCCTAAAGCCGTGCACGCCATGGTAGGCGCAGTGCCAAAGGAGATCCCCACGCGGCCCTTGGAGACCGACCCCTTGACGGGTAGGCTCCCACGGATCGTGCAGGATCCCCCGGCGATCAATGCCGGCGGAGTCGAACTGCTACCCACCACTCCGGAAGGCCGCGGCGGTGGACTCCGGTGGCGTGTGTTCATTCTTGTCGCGGCGCTTGGGCTTCTTACGGCCGCGGTCCTGATCAGCCGGCCATACTGGCTCAAGAGAGCTACTGAGACCGTTGCCTTGCGGCTGGAAGAAGTAGACGACCAGCTCATCATCCGGTGGGATCATGACACCTCGATCGTGCGGGAAGCCGATTCGTCTTTACTCCTGGTTATCGACGGCGGTGTGCGAAGAGATATCAAGCTGGACCGGGACCTCACTCATCACGGCAACGTCACTTACTCTCGCCAGTCCGCCGATGTGGAGGTACGGATGACCATTTTCCAAAACGGTGCACTCACGCGTCATGAAATTGCCCGCTATTTGGGAGCGGCTCCCAAGCGCACCGCTTCGCCACCACCTTCCGACGTAGACGAAGAGATTACACTGCTCGAAGAGAAGCGGGTGAAATTGCGCGGAGACCTTCGCCAGGAAGATGCCCGCACACGCAAACTGCGAGAGGAAGCCAGGGCACTCGAACGAAAGAAATCTACCGCCCGAAAATAAATCGCCCGCGTCTCGGATCCGCTCCGCCATCGATCACTCCCTCGCCGCGCATGAGAATCACCGTCGGAGCCGAAGCGTTGCTCCATTCACCGCGAACTTCCACGAGGTGACCCATCGCCGCCAGCTTGTCGATGGTCTCCTTCGCGAGCCTTCGCTCGATGTTTACCCGGCCCGGCGTGAACTCATGAAACGCGAAAGACGTGTAGAAGTGCTCGCTTTGGAAGCGAGGCGCTTCCACGGCGTCCTGCGCGGGCATCCCGAAATCGATGATATTCAGAAGCACCTGCAACATCGCCTGATCCTGATTGTCGCCGCCCGGGGTCGACATCGCCAGGAAAGGTTTCCCATCCTTCAACACGAGCGTTGGACTGAGTGTCACCCGCGGGCGCTTACCCGGCGCAAGCAGATTCGGGTGCCCGGCTGTCGTTACAAACGACTGGAGCCGGGTGCTCAGCGGAACCCCGGTATCCCCTACAATCACTGACGGGAGCCAGGCGCCGCTCGGCGTCGCGTTGAACACGTTGCCCCACTTGTCCACCACATTCACGCAAGTGGTGTCCTGGACCCCATTCGACGAACCTTCGCCGCTCGGCAGCGCCATCGCGGCTCCAATCGTCCCAGGGCGATGTTCCATCGAGGCGCGGCCCGGATCGATCAGCTTCCTCCGCTCGGCGGCATATTCCTTCGAGATGAGGATCTCCTCGGGAACCTTCGCTTGCTTGGGATCGCCGTAATACCGGTCCCGATCGGCAAACGCGAGCTTCACCACCTCGATCACTGTGTGCAGATATTGCGGGCTGTTGTGGCCCATCGCCTTGAGATCGAAACCTTCCAATAGGTTCAACGCCTGATTCATCACCGGACCCTGCGTCCAGAAACCCGGCTTAACAATCGTGTACCCGCGATACGTGGATGTCTTCGGCTGATCGTATTCAGCCCTGAAATCCTTCAAGTCATCAAATGTGATCAGACCGCCATTCGCTTCCGAAAATGCTGCGATCCGCCTGGCCAGAGGTCCGCGATAGAAGTAGTCGCGCACAGCCTGAATCTTTTTGGCGCGGTTTCCGCGAGCCTTCTTCTCCGCCTGAACCAATTCCCTGAGAGTCTTCGCGACCGGGGCCGCCTTGAATAATTCCCCGCGTCCTGGAACCTTGCCTCCCGGAAGAAACAATGCCTTCGAATCCGGCCACAGCTCGATCACGCCCTGGTTGCTCTTGATAAAAGAGGCGAACTCCTCCATCAGCGGAAAGCCACCCTCGGCATATTCGATCGCCGGCGCTACGACTCGCTCGAACGGCATTGTCCCGTGATCCTGCAATGCCAGCATCAATCCGTCGAACACGCCCGGCAGAATCGCAGCACGAATTCCCATCGCGGGGATCGGCGGCATCCGGCTCGCGTCTTCCCACGGCTCCGGTTTCCGCGTCTTGTAGTAGTCGACCGTAGCTTTTGCTGGCGCCGTACCCACCCCGCTGATCACGATGGGCGCCTTCCCGTTCATCTTGAGAATGAGAGGCATCTCGCCGCCCAGCCCGAACCGCGCCTGCTCGGTGACCGCGGCCGCGAGCGTCGCGGCCACGCCGGCATCCACGGCATTGCCGCCCGCAAGCAGAATGCGGAATCCCGCCTCAACCTCGAAGTTATTCGCGGCGCCGACCATTTCACGCGTGCCCCGGACCGGCCAGAACATGAGCTGTTGGGCGGAGCAAAGGCTGGCGAGCAGCAATACTGAGAATCGGCGGGACGGCATTCGTACGCTCATATGAGAATTGTACTTCTCTTTACACTGGCTCCTTCCCGCCGGACACGCCACATCCTATACAATGGCTCGTAGCGATGCAGCGGCAGGGATCGGCCATTCTTCTGCTGGCGATGTTCAGCTTCTCGCTGATCAGCCCTGCGGCATTTACCAATCCGGATTCCAAGCTGCCTGCCTGCTGCCGCCGTGACGGACAGCATCACTGTTCAATGCGCATGGCGGCGCCAGCGGAATCGCCGTCCGATCATTCGATGCGTTCCGCGCGGTGTGCGTCGTTCCCGCGCAGTCAGGCGCTGCCGGCCCGAGCGCAGAGGGCTCTGCCCAAGAGTTTCTACACCGCCTTCGTCCCCATTGTCGGCCACCGCATCTCTCAACCGCGCAGTGAGGCGCTGCAAAGATTTTCCTTCGACCGCAGCGGCCAGAAACGCGGTCCACCAGCCTTTCCCCTGTCCTAATACTACAGTGGTGCAGTTTGCTAGCCTGCGGCGGTTACTAACCGCCGCGCAGGATGCCATCCTGTCCCACAATCGTTTCCATTCAGGGTCAGTGGGATGAACGTCATGCCATCAATCATATTTCTAATACTTTGCGCCGCGGCAGCCGCGCAGGAAACCATCAACTCGGCCAGCGTGAGTGGACGTGTGACCGATCCATCCGGTGCTGTCATCCAAGGCGCGCGGGTTACGGCACGGCAAGCCGAAACCAACCTGACCAGCACGGCGGCAACGGATCGGGAGGGCCGCTTCCGTTTTCCATACATGAGGCTGGGGCCATACGAGATCAAGGTGCATCACCCCGGGTTTACCGGCTTGACGCGCCGGATCACGCTCACCGTGGGCTCGGCTTTTGAACTGGCTTTTTCGCTCACCGTAGCTTCAACCGAGACCAGCATCGACGTCACCGGCGAATCAACGGTGCTGGAGGCGGCGCGCAGTCAGATTGCCGGCACAGTCCCGGAAGCGGACGTGAGAAGCCTACCCCTGAACGGACGCAACTTCCTTGACTTGGCCCTGCTCGTTCCAGGAGTGTCTCCCACCAACACCGCGAGCACACAGCTCTTTCCTGAGACGTCGGCTGTTCCCGGTCAGGGGATTTCGGTCAGCAGTCAACGCAACTTCTCCAACAGCTTCATCGTGGATGGCCTTTCCGCCAATGACGATGCCGCCGGACTCAGCGGCATATTCTACGGCCTCGATGTCGTGCAGGAACTTCAGGTGGTCACCTCAGGCGGCCAGGCGGAGTTGGGCCGCGCTCTTGGCGGGTACATCAACGTCGTCACCAAGAGCGGTACGAATACTTTACACGGCGATTTCTATGGCTATCTGCGAAATCAACGCCTCAACGCAACCAATGCATTGTCCCGCAACAAGCTCCCTCTGACGCAGGCGCAATATGGCGCCGGCGTCGGCGGACCCATCCTCCGCGACCGGAGCTTTTACTTCTCGAACTTCGAGCAGCGCAAGCTGAATCAGTCCGGACTCGTGACAATCTCGCCCGCTAACGTCAGTGCGATCAACGCCCGGCTGGCGGCCCTCGGCTATCAAGGTCCGCAAATCAGCACCGGCCTCTATCCAAATCCGGTTCACAACACCAATTTCCTGGCAAAGGTGGATCACCAGTTCAGTAAGAAGGATCAGTTCAGCCTTCGCTACAGTTTTTATGACGTCCACGCCCGGAACTCCCGTGGCGCCGGAGCCTTGAGCGCGTCTACCACATCCACAGGACTAGACAACGCGGACCATACCATAGCGGTGAGCAACATCGTTACGCTTTCGTCGAGAACAGTCAACGAAACTCGCGGGCAGGTCACATACAGCAATCTGAAAGCATTGCCCAGCGATCCCATCGGACCGGCGGTGAGCATCTCAGGTGTCGCTTCTTTCGGGACGTCCTCCGGTTCTCCCACCGGCCGCCGCAACAAGCTATACGAAATCGTGAACAACTTTTCCCGCCAGGCAGGGGGACATGCGCTTCGAGTGGGCACAAGCCTCCTGTTCAACGATTGCACGATCACCTACCCTCGATCCGTCCGCGGAAGTTACTCGTTCTCGTCGCTGGCCAACTTCCTCACGGGAGTTTACAACAACTCAGGCTTTACGCAGACCTTTGGGAACTCCGTCGTTCCACAAACCAACCCGAACGTCGGCTTCTACGCACAGGACGAGTGGAAGATAAGCCCGCGCCTGACTCTGAACGCCGGCGTCCGGTACGACCTGCAGTTCCTGGAGACTATCTCCACCGACAGAAATAATGTCTCGCCGCGGGTGGGTTTTGCATGGTCGCCGTTTGAATCCAGGCGCACCGTCGTCCGTGGCAGCGTAGGGCTTTTTTACGACCGCGTTCCTCTTCGCGCGCTCGCGAATGCGCTCTTGTCGGCCGGGAATACAACAGATCTGAGCAACCTGAGCCAGATCGGCGTCAGTCTATCCCCGATGCAAGCCGGCGCGCCCACCTTCCCCAATATTTTGAGCCGCGTCGTGCCCTCGGTCACATTGGTCAACCTAACGACCATGGACCGGAGCATGCAGAACGCGTATTCGCAGCAGGGAAGCTTTGAAGTAGAGCAACAGATCGGGCAGCGCGGCACGCTTAGCATCGGCTACCAGTACCTCCGCGGACTTCACCTGATCATTTCCGTCAATCAGAACGTGCCGGCCTGTGTCGCATCTGGGAATAACAATGGATGCCGGCCGAATCCGAACTATGCCAACAACAGCCGGTACTCGTCCCTGGCGGACTCCAATTACAACGCCTTACATGTCTCATTTGTGCAAAGGCCGGTGCGGTGGGGGAATTTCCGAGTCTCTTACACTTACTCGAAGTCGCTGAACAATGTCGGCGAGTTCTTTTTTAGTTCACCCATCAACCCCTACGATATCTGGCAGGACTATGGACGCTCCGACGACGACCAGCGACACCGCCTGGTCCTCCAAGGCGCGATCCACTCCTCAATGGCGCCGGCCAAGACCGGCTGGGCGCGCATCACGAGCGGCTTTCAGTTGAGCGGCATAGTGCAGTATTACTCCGCGTTACCGTTCAACATTGCGGCCGGGACAACGACTATCCAAGGCGCCAACGCCCGGCCGACAGTGAACGGAGCATTCATCCCTCGCAACGCCGGAACCGGTTTCGACTTCTTAGGCCTGAGCACGCGGCTCAGTCGCACCTTCCGGATGAACGAAAAATTGAGTATCGAAGGTATGATCGAAGCCTTTAACGCCCTCAATCACGTCAATGGCGTGACGCGGAATGGCACTTTCGGTGCCGGAATTTACCCAACCAATCCGCTGCCGACGTTCAATCAGACGACGTCAGTAGCGGAGCCGAGGACGCTTCAACTGGCATTGCGATTGAGGTTTTGATCGGCTGGAGCATCCGGTGGACGCACATATCCTGTAGCGTTCCTGGCCATCGCTTGCAGGTGACGCTCGAGAATGCACGCGTTCACTTCCACGGACACATCTTTATGCAGTTCCAACTCCATCATGGGACCCACAGCCCAGTCGCAATGCAAACCACCCAGTGCGAACCAAATCGCCCCAAGACTTGGGGTAAGCGCGGCTTCCATCATGCGATGGCGGGTTCCCAGGGAGATACAATCTTTCAATGACGCGAATCATCGCTGCCGGACTTTTATGCCTGTCTCTCGTCTGTTGCTCAGGTAATCCGGGCAATGAGCAAAGCAACCGTGAACAGGAATTCACCCGCAAGATGACCGACGTCACGCTCGCGGGCAGGTTCTCCTCGCAGCGCTCGGACAAAATCGCTTCCGACAAATACACCATCTCGAAAGTATCGAAGGTCACCGGCGACCTGTGGCTGATTCACTCGCGCATCCAGTATGGAGATCACGATGTCACTTTCCCCGTGCCCGTTCGCGTGCTGTGGGCAGGCGACACACCAGTGCTCACACTAACGGATGTCGGCATCCCTGGACTCGGCACATTCACATCGCGCCTGCTGATCTATCAGGATCAATACGCCGGTACTTGGTCCTCCTCGAAGGGATCCGGCGGCCAGATGTTCGGGCGTATTGAGAAGAATAAGCCTTAGTGCTTACAAAACTTAACAGAGAGACGCGCGGCGCACGGTAACATCGAGACGCCAGGGTTCATCGTTACATTCAGGCGATCGTTTCATATATGCTCCTTTTCCTTGCCTTTCTCCTCGCCGCATCTTCCTGGGCCGCCGATTACTCCGGCACAGTGAAGTGGAACGGCTTGCCGGTTCCGGGCGCCGTGGTAACAGCTACCGAGGGAGCGCGCAAGCTGGTGACCACCACTGACGATCTGGGACGCTATTTGCTGGAGGCAATGACGCCGGGCTCCTGGGTGGTCGAGGTCGAAATGTTCGGCTTCGAAAAGCAGCGGCGCGAGATTGCAGTCACTGAAAGTGGCGGCACACTGGATTGGACTCTTCAGTTCGGCGCGACTCAGGCGATAACTCCAGCACCGAAACCGGTACAACGCGCTGCAACGTCAGTCCGTCAGTCCCGCCGCGGCGCGGCTCCTGCAGACAGAGAATTCGCGCAAGTCGGCGTGAACCAGACCGCCGACCGTGAGATGCTGCTGTCGCTGGCGCAGCCCGCCACGGAGTCCACGCAGGTCGACGCTGCGCTAAGCGCGAGCGAGTCGTTTCTTGTGTCCGGCAGTATTAGCCGCGGCTTGCAGGTTTCTCCACAGGAGGAAGGCTTCGGTATGTTACGTCCAGACGGACCTCCTGGAATGGGTGGTCCCCCCGGCATGGGCGGAATCGGGGAATTCAATCAGGGGCCCGGAATGACACCAGGAATGGGTCCGCCGGGGATGGCTGGATCGGGCCAAGGGGGATTTGGAGGTGGGCCAGGCATGGGTGGTCCCGGCATGGGACGGATGAGCGGCGGCGGACCGGGAATCGGACCGCCGGGCATGGGCGGAAGAATGGAACGCGGACGGCCCCGGGAGGGGCCCGGTGGCAGGCGTATGGGAGGCGTTCCGGATGGCGTTCCTCCGATCTTCGGGAACCGGGCCAATCGTGGCCGCGACTCGATTCGCGGCGGGGCTTTCTTCACCTTCCGGAATTCCGCGCTCGACGCAAGACCTTTTTCGCTCACCGGGCAAACGGTCGCCAAGCCGGCCTATTCGCAAGCGCGCTTCAATCTGATGTTGGGTGGCACTCTGCAAATCCCAAAACTGATCAAAGATGACAAGACCTTTTTCTTTTTGAACTACGCCGGTTCGCGTGCGCGCACCCCGTTCGACGCCGTGGCCAACGTCCCCACCGCGGCAGAACGCTCCGGCGACCTCTCCGCTTCCCCGGGGCTCGGCTCGCTCGGGATCTTCGACCCCCTTTCCGGTCTGCCGTTTGCTGGCAACCGCATCCCCGCCTCACGCATCAATCCCGCCTCTCGCGGGCTGCTTGAATTCATACCGCTGCCCAACCAGTCCGGTCTCGTGCAGAACTATCAACTGGTGACCGCCGCCGATCGCGACAGCGATATGCTCAGCCTTCGTCTCGGCCGCAGCATCCGTTCGCGCGACCGTCTTTCGGGCAGTTACAACCTGAGGCTGAACGACGGCTCCAACGTGCAGACTTTCGCCTTCCTCGATTCTTCGTCCGGGCGCGGGCAGAACGCCGATTTGAGCTGGATGCATACCTTCCGCCGCGGAATCATCAATCTGGCCCGCGTCAACTTCAACCGAAACAGTAGTGATCTCGTGCCCTTCTTCGCCAATGGCCGCAATGTCGCAGCCGATCTCGGTATCAGTGGCACTTCAAGCAATCCCATCAATTACGGACCGCCGACTCTCAGCTTCACCAACTATGGCGCGCTGACCGACGGCAGTCCGGTCCTGAGGCATGACCAAAACCTCAGCTTCAACGACTCGTTCACTTGGGTGCGCGGCAATCACACTTGGCAGTTCGGCGGCGACTACCGGCGGACGCAGGGTAACAGCCGCACGGATCAGAACGGCCGCGGGACCTTCCAGTTCTCGGGCGTAGCAACCAGCCTCACCGGTGAGAACGGGCGGCCCATGGCCGGCTCCGGCCTCGACTTGGCGGACTTCCTTCTCGGATTGCCGCAGACCAGCTCGATCCGCTACGGCAGCTCCGATGTTTACCTGCGCGGGTACATCTGGAGCCTGTTTACGCAAAACGACTGGCGTGTGCGGCCGAACTTGACTTTGAAGCTTGGCCTCCGCTACGACTTCCAGTCGCCGCTCTGGGAAAAATACAACCGAATGGCTAACCTCGACATCGCTCCAGGCTTCACCGCCGTCTCAGTGGTCACACCAGAAACATCGGGCCTCTACACCGGCGAGTTCGGGCGCGGCCTGATCGATCCAGATCGCAACAACATCGGGCCGAGATTCGCATTCGCTTGGCGCCCGTGGTCCAAGACCACCCTTCAGATCCGAGGCGGTTACGGCATCTATCACAACACCTCGATCTACAATCAGGCGGCTTCACGGTTGGCTCAGCAGCCACCCTTTGCCAGAACGACGCAACTGGTGACGAGCATCGACCGCTCACTCACGATCCAGGACGGTTTCGCCGGAGGCGCATTGCAGCAAATCCTGAACACGTATGCTGTGGATCGTGGTTTTCGTGCCGGCTACGCGCAGACGTGGAATCTCTCCGTGCAGAAGGACCTGCCCTGGGCGCTGGTGCTCGAAGCCGGCTACCTCGGCACGAAGGGAACACGCCTCGATATTCAGCGATTGCCGAACCGCGTTTCGTCCGCGGGCCAGCAGCGCCAGATTGGCGACGCCGTGGGCTTCACCTTCGATAGCTCGGAGGGCAACTCGATCTACCATGCCGGTCAGCTTCGGCTGGTGCGCAGGTTCCGCCGCGGGATCTCGATGAATTCGCTTTATACCTGGTCGAAGTCGATTGACAATGCTTCGACCTTTGGCGGCGGCGCGACTGTGGTTGTGCAGGATGACCGGAACCTTGCCGCCGAGCGCGGTCTGTCGAGCTTCGACCGCCGCCACACACTCGATTTCAACTGGGTCTACACGTCGCCCATTGGAAATTCGGCTTCTGTGGTTCCGATGAATGGGCTCGCCGGCAAGCTCCTCCGCAACTGGACCCTCTCTGGAGGAATCACGGCCCAATCGGGCTCTCCATTCACGGCGCGCGTCCTCGGCAACCTCTCCGATTCCGGCGGCACAGGCGTCATCGGCAGTGGACGCGCCGACTCCACCGGACTGCCGGTCACTGCTGGAACCGGTTTCTTCAACCTGCTCGCCTTCGCGCTCCCGCCGGCAGACCGCTTCGGCAACGGCGCGCGCAACACCATCCCCGGACCCAGCCTGTTTGCGTTGAACGCATCGCTCGGCCGTAACTTTTCTCTGGGTGAGCGTCGCATGATGGAGCTCCGCATGGAAAGTAACAACCTCACCAACCGCGTGAGCTACACGCGCCTGGGGGCAACCGTGAACGCCAGCGATTACGGGCTGGCCACTGGAGCCGCGTCCATGCGCACGGTGCAGGCGAGTGTCCGCCTACGTTTCTAACACTATGAAGTCGCGAATTCTTTCTTCGCTTCTCTGTTTTGCACTGCTCGCCGCGCAACAGCCCGCGCCTGAGGTCAAGTTCTCGGCCACCAGCAGGCTGGTGGTGGTGAGCGTCATGGTCAAGGACCGCAACGGACGGCCGATCGAAAACCTGAAACCCGAGGACTTCACGCTGATCGAGAGCAACCAGCCGCAGAAGATCTCGGTATTCGAATTCCAACGGCTGGAAGAGCCGGTGCCAGCCCCGCCCAGCCCCGCCGACCCGCCAAAGCTTCGCGAGCGTGCTGTCTCGTCGCCCTCGCCGGCCCCGCCCAGCCCCGCTTTCCCCGAAGCACAGCCGATAGTCCGCTACAAGGACCGCCGGCTGATGGTGCTCTTTTTCGACTTCTCCTCGATGCCGCCCGAGGATCAGATCCGCGCCCAGAAAGCAGCCATCCAGTTTCTCGAACAGCAGTTAACGCCGGTAGACGTCGTCTCGATCCTGGCCTTCACCAGCAAGCTGCACGTCCTGCAGGAGTTCACGGGTGACCGCGAGCGGCTTCTCGAAGTGGTCCGCTCGTTCCGCATCGGCGAGGCCAGTGAATTGGCGGGCGAAGCCGCAACCGGCGAAACCGAGACAGACGAGGCCGGAGCCTTGTTCACCGCCGACGAGTCCGAGTTCAACATCTTCAACACGGACCGCAAGCTAGGCGCGCTCGAGTCGGCCGCCAAGAGACTTGCGTCGGTGCCCGAAAAGAAGGCATTGGTATATTTCTCGAGTGGCGTTGGCAAGACGGGCTCGGAGAACCAATCGCAACTCCGGTCGACGATCAACGCCGCCGTGCGCGCGAACATCTCTTTCTATCCTGTGGATGCACGCGGTCTGACGGCTTCGGCTCCGGCGGGCGATGCTTCGCAGGCCTCCTCGCGTGGCGGGACGGACATTTTTTCCGGCCAGACGCAACGCCGAAACCGCGATCGATTCATGGACCAGCAGGAGACGCTCTACACGCTCGCCGCAGATACGGGAGGCAAGGCGCTGCTCGATTCCAACGACCTTTCGCTTGGTATCGCACAGGCGCAGCGCGACATATCGAGCTACTACACCCTCGGGTACTACAGCACCAATCCCGAAGAAGACGGCAAATTCCGCCCGGTGCGCGTACGGTTGGATCGATATCCGCAAGCCAAGCTCGATTACCGATCCGGCTACTTTGCCCCGAAGCAGTGGCGCGCCTTCAACTCCTCTGACAAGGAGCGGCAACTCGAGGAGGCTCTGTTGCTCGGTGACCCGATCACGGATCTGCCGCTCGCGCTCGAGATCAACTGGTTCCGGCTCACGCCAGAGCGCTATTTCGTGGCGCTGGCCGTGAAGGTGCCCGGCTCGGCGCTCGAGTTGGCCCGCCGGAAGGGCAGCGAGGAAACCAAGCTCGATTTCATCGGTCATGTAAAGGACGAGAAGGGTCGCGTCGCGAGCAATCTGAGGGATGCGATCAAGGTAAAGCTCGCGGGCGACCAGGCCGCCCGCATCACGCGTCGTCAGCTCCAGTACGACGCCGGCTTCGCGCTGACGCCGGGCGTCTACTCGCTGAAGTTCCTGGCGCGCGAAAACCAGACCGGCAAAATGGGGACCTTCGAAATGAAGTTCGCCGTCCCCGACATGAATCAGCAACAGGGCTACGTCAAGATGAGTTCGGTGGTCTGGTCCAATCAGAGAGAGCCGATCGAGGCTGCCGTCGGTACAGCGGACCGCCGGAACCGGCTCGCCGCCATGCACCCGCTGGTCTCGGACGGCAAGAAGCTGGTGCCGAGCATCACGCGCGTGTTCCGCAAGGACCAGAACCTTTACGTCTATTTCGAAGTCTACGATCCAACGCCCGCCGGCAACGGAGCCAACGCCGATCTGCGCGCCACAGTCAGCTTCTACCGTGGCAGACTGAAGGCGTTCGAGACCGAAGCGGTCCAGGTCACCCAGCCCCCGCGCAGAATGGCGGCAAGAGTACAAGTGCAGGCGCCCCTCGCGTCGCTCGAGCCAGGCAACTACGTCTGCCAGGTCAATGTTGTCGACCAGTCGGGCAGGAAGTTCGGCTTCGCGAGGGCGCCGATGGTGGTGCTTCCGGCTCAGAACGACGGTCAGATCGAGAATGACCGAGTCCATCTGCCGTGAAGGGATTCGGAACGCCGTTCCAGAGGTACAATCGGAATTCTGGTGCGTAGCCTGGTCTATCTCGGCGTATTGGCAAGCCTGTTACTTGGGTTCGCCCAAGCGCCATTTCAGCACTGGCACCCAAGCGATCCGCACCACAAGCACGCTCGAGGGTTCACACACACGCACTGGAGGACCATCCCCTCGGACGGCCCTTTGTTGGAAGCGGAGGATCATGATTCCGACGCGCGGATGATCGATTGGCTTGCCGGAGACGGAAGCGGTCCGGCCAAATTCCTGATCGCCGTTCCCGAGCCCGTCGAGCACGTAGTTCTCACGGTCCAAGCCGCTCGGATCCCAGAGCTGAGGCCGCACAACCATGACCCTCCGCACCTTCTAACCTTCAGTCCCCGCGGCCCACCTGCCTAACCCACCAGTCAGGCGCACTCTCGGTGCGTATTTCTCCCCTTTAGGTTTGAAAAATTGAGTGAGTGAGGTGGCGCAATGTCTTTGCCCAATCGCTCCGCCACTCCGGCGCTGTTGATGGCCGCGCTTATGAGTCTTTGCTCGGCGCAGGAGTGGACGGAGGCTGTCGTCGTTCAGAAGTTTCTTAACCAGAGTCCGCAGGCTCGTGAGGCCCGAGCTCGGGTGGCGATCGCCGAGGCGGAAACACGAGGCAGAGCGCTTTACACAAACCCGAGCCTCAACTATAGCCGTGAGGGCGCCGGACGAACGGAGTTCTTTCAGGCCGAGCAGATTCTTCCGATCACGGGGCGCCTGAAATTGTTGCGGCAAGCGGGCGTCGCTCTGGCTCGCGCCGCCGAAGCCGAGGGAGCGTTTTCTTTATGGCAGGCTCGAAGCAGCCTTAGGCAGGCGTTCTACAGAGTTTTGGCCACGCAACAAAGTGAGACCATCTATGCGGCAGGTCTAAAAGACATCGAAAATATCATCCGAGTCCTCGCTGCCCGGGAGCGCGAAGGGGAAGGTTCGAAGTTCGATCGCCTGCGCACAGAACGCGAGCGAGCGGAGTTGCTGGCCGAGTTGGCCCTGGTACAGGCGGCAACCGCGCTGGAACGAGCCCAACTGCTTGCCTTCCTTCCCACCGATACGGAAATAACCGCAGTGTCAGGCCAGGTCGAAACACCTCTATTAGCGCTGAATGCGAGCGAGCTAACGCAGCGGGCCCTCGCGGTTCGTGAGGACTACCGTGCCGGGCAGCGGCGGATCGAGCAGTATCGGCTGGAACACCGAGCGGCCGAGCGGCTGCGTTTCCCCGAGCCGGTTTTCAACGCAGGTTTGAAGCGGGCCGAGGTCGGGCAGCGCGGCATGCATGGCCCAGTCATTGGCATTACCGTCCCACTGCCCCTTTTCAACAGAGGTCAGACGGAGATCGCCCGATACTCCGCCGAGCAGGAGCGCGCCTCGGCGCGCCTCGAGGTGCTCTCGCGACAGATTCGTGGAGCGGTGGAAGGAACTGTCCAAGCCTTGAGTCTCCGCCAGCGCGCGCGCGATGAATACCGCAACCAACTGGCGGAAACCGGGCCCGAACTGGTACGGATCGCGACGGTTGCATACCAGGAAGGCGAGGTTGGCATTCTGCAACTTCTCGACGCGCTACGCACGCAACGTCAGGCGCAACTGCGGCTTCTGGACCTACACGCTGCGGTCAAGGAAGCCCAGATCGAACTGGAACGCGTAATCGGAGAGGAGTTCGCCAGATGAAGCGGACAGCCTGCCTATTTGTCGTGATCTTGGCGACAGGATGCCAGAAACCGCGCATGGTTGCTACTTCGGCACAAGAACCTCAACCTCATCCGAAAAGCTTCACCAACTGGAGCAGCAAGACCGAACTCTTTATGGAATACCCGCCACTAGTGGCGGATCAGACTAGCCGGTTCGCCATTCACTTGACGCGCCTGGACAATTTTAAGCCGATCGCCAAGGGCAGAGTGGAGGTTCGCCTCACCGGCGCGGAAGGCAAGTCGGACGTCTTCGCGACAGCAGAGCCGTCCCGTCCAGGAATCTTCGGCGTGGATGTGAAGTTGCCTGCCGCTGGTGAGTATAGGCTCGCCGTACATTTCGCCGGAGAGGGAATCAGCGACGTTCACGACCTTGGAGAGATCACGTCGTCATCGACCAAGACTGCCGCCACGCATGAGCACGGTCCGGCGACCAAGGAGACGATCGCGTTCCTAAAAGAACAGCAGTGGACGCTCGACTTCGGCACGGCGATCGTGGAGGACCGTCAGCTCAAATCCAGTCTTCACGTGCCCGGGGAAGTGATCCCGCGTTCCGGGGGAGAGGCTGAAGTTACCGTTCCCTTCGACGGCCGGCTAATCGCCTCCGATCTGCCTGTGATCGGCGGGAGCGTCAAACAAGGGCAGGTTCTCGCAAGCATCCTTCCGCCGGCGAGTTCTCCGAGCGATCTTTCCTCGCTGGAGCTGACAAGGAACGAAGCGAGTCTCTCATTGCAACTAGCGCGGAAAGATCGCGAGAGAGCCGAGAGACTGGTGAATGCCGGAGCGGCGCCGGCCAAGCGGCTCGACGAAGCGCAAACCGTAGAAGCCACTGCCGAGGCGAGGTTGAAAGCGGCGGAAACCCGCCTGGCGCAATACGAAGCTTCGAGCTCGGCAGAAACGAATCCGCAAGGCGCGAAGCTATTCGCCCTACGAGCGCCAATCTCCGGCGTCATAGTCGAGACCCACGGCGCACCGCGAGCGAATGTCAAAACTGGGGAAACCCTTTTCAAAATTGTTGACTTGGACACCGTCTACGTGTCCGCGGTTGTTCCGGAAGCAAAACTACCATGGATAAGGAATCTTAGCGGCGCGGAACTCGAAGTGCCTGGCTCACAGCAGCCAAGACGACTCGGCCGTCTGATCTCGGTGGGGCGGGTTGTGGATCCAGCTTCGCGTACCTTCTCTGTGATCTATGCGGTTGACAACAGCGACCGCCGCGTTGCGATCAATCAAGCGGTCCATGTGCGTCTGTTCACAACCGCCACCGGAGTTGCGCCGGCCGTTCCAGAATCTGCAATTGTTGACGACGGAGGACGTTCAGTGGTTTTCATCCAGGCCGCGGGCGAGGCCTTCTTGCGAAAACCTGTTCAGCTTGGCATCCGTGAAGGCGGTTACGTGCAAGTGCTCGAAGGGGTTTTTCCCGGCGAACGGGTCGTTACACGCGGCGCGCACCTGATCCGCCTGGCCGCGATGTCCACCCAGGTGCCGGCTCACGGGCACGTTCATTAGGCGGACGGAATGCTGGATGCTCTTATTCGCTGGTCCTTGCATCACCGTGCGGTCGTCTTATTTCTCGCGGCGGCGCTGCTGGTCTGGGGCGGATATTCAATCCGTGATGTACCCCTGGATGTGCTTCCCGATCTGACCGCGCCGACGGTGACGATCTTGGTCGAGGCGCGAGGCATGGCGCCAACGGAGATGGAGTCTCTGGTGACGTTTCCGATCGAATCTGCGATCAACGGTGCGCCCGGAGTGCGGCGCGTACGTTCGGCGACCGCTGTAGGCGTCGCTGTGATCTGGGTGGAGTTCGACTGGGGCCAGGATATTCATCGAGCCCGCCAGACGGTGAACGAGAAACTGTCGCTTGCCTCCGCGTTGCTTCCTCCTAATGTGCATCAGCCGCTCCTGGCTCCGATCTCCTCGATCATGGGCGAGATCCTGTTCATCACGCTGGAGTCCGACCGGCATTCGGCGATGGATATCCGCACGGTGGCTGAAACCGTTCTCCGGCGACGAATTCTCGCTGTGCCGGGCGTAGCACAGGTGGTGCCGACGGGCGGTGACCGGAAGCAGTATCAAATACTCATCTCTCCGCACCTGCTTCGCGAATACTCGGTATCAATGGACGAAGTTGAGAATGCTCTGCGGCACGGGAGTCAGAACTCTTCAGCCGGTTTCCGAGTCGCAGGCGGTCAGGAATACTTGATCCAGGGTGTCGGGCGAGCAAGTACGCCGGAGGACATCGGCCAGATTGCCGTTACGTCGCGAGAAGGGAGGCCGGTCTTCGTTCGCGACGTGGCGGAAGTAAGGATCGGCCCGGCACTGAAGCGTGGGGAAGGGTCGCACAATGCCAAGCCAGCAGTCGTGCTTGGAATCCAAAAGCAGCCTGGCGCGAACACGCTGGATCTGACGCAAAGGCTGGACGCCACGCTGGACGAGATCCAGAAGAGCCTGCCGCCGGGAATGGTGATCGACAAACACGTATTCCGGCAGGCGGATTTCATACAGCGATCTCTGGAGAATCTAACGGCGGCGTTGCGGGACGGCGCGATCCTGGTCGTGATCGTCGTAATTGTGTTCCTGATGAACTTCCGGGCGGTGATCATTACGCTCCTGGCGCTCCCCCTTTCATTGCTGACGGCGGTGATCACGATGAACTGGTTCGGATTCACGATCAACAGCATGAGCCTGGGCGGCCTGGCGATCGCGATCGGTGAGTTGGTAGACGATGCGATCATCGATGTCGAGAACGTGATGCGGAGGCTTCGGCAGAACGCGCTCAAGCCGGACAGCGAGCGCATGCCCCCGCTCGAAGTGATCTACAGGGCGAGCATTGAGATTCGCGGATCGGTGGTCTTCGCGACCATCATCGTCGTGCTCGTCTTCTTACCGCTGTTTGCATTGAGCAGCGTTGAGGGCCGGCTGCTGGCCCCGCTCGGATTCGCGTACATCGTAAGCCTCACCGCATCCCTCATCGTTGCATTAACGGTGACGCCCGCGCTCTGTTCCCTTCTGTTGCCGAAGGCCCGGTCCATTCTAAGCGGGCAGGAACCGTGGCTGGTCCGGCAGCTCAAATGGATGTTTCAGCCTTCGCTACGCTGGTCGTTGAATCACCCTCGGATCGTCGTGCTGTCATCTGCGCTGCTGATGATTGCCGCCGGAATCGCGCTCTCTCGGACCGGCCGCGCGTTCCTGCCGGAATTCAACGAGGGTACTCTCTCCGTCAGCGCTGTGACGCTGCCGGGAACTAGCCTTGCCGATTCCGACAGTCTCGGCCGCGGGTTGGAGCGCATCCTGCTAAGTGTTCCGGAAGTAGTCTCGACAGCGCGGCGAACGGGGCGAGCGGAACTCGACGAACACGTGCAAGGTGTTGAGTCCGCCGAGGTCGATGTGATGCTGCTAATGCGCCAGCGGCCGAAGGAGGATGTGCTCGCCGAGATTCGCGAGCGCGTCACTTTGCTTCCTGGCATGAACGTGACCATCGGCCAGCCGATCTCACACCGCATTGACCATATGCTATCCGGCACGCGCGCCAGCATTGCGGTAAAGGTCTTCGGCGACGGCCTCGCGACGCTGCGTTCGCTGGCACGGCAGGTCGAAGCTGCGATGAGGGGCATCGACGGTGTAGTCGATCTTGCCATGGAGCAGCAAACCGACATCCCCACAGTACGTGTCCAAGTGCGTCCTGAGGATGCGGCTCGCTATGGTTTGCAGCCGGGTGAGGTGGCAACCATGGTTCAAACCGCCTTTGAGGGCATCGAAGTTAACCGCGTGCTCGAAGGGCAGATCAGTTTCCCAATGGTGGTCCGCTACGCCGAAACGAAGATGGCAGATTTGGAAGGAATTGGCCGTACGTTGATCGACTCGCCGTCGGGAGCCAAAGTGCCGTTAGATGCCGTCGCTGACATTCACGAGGACCGCGGTCCCAACTTCATCAGCCGGGAGGGTGTCCAGCGGAAGATCGTTGTACAGTGCAACGTCGCCGGTCGCGATCTGAGAGGGGTCGTGAACGAGATTCAAGCCGCCGTTGCGGAAAAAGTAAAACTGCCGCAGGGCTACCGCGTGGAGTATGGCGGTCAGTTCGAGAGTGAAGCGGAAGCGTCGCGCCGGTTAATGATTCTGGGCGCCGGAGTGATCGTCGGCATTCTGCTGATCCTGGCGACGGCGTTTCACTCGACGCGCGACGCGTTGATCATCATGCTCAACCTGCCGTTTGCCCTGGTGGGCGGTGTTGCCGGAGTTCACCTGGCGGGGGGAGTGCTCTCGGTCGCTTCGCTGATTGGCTTTATCACGCTGTTCGGCATAGCCACCCGAAACGGCATCATGGTGGTGTCGCACATCCGGCACTTGCGAGAGGTCGAGGGTATCACCGATTTGCGTGAAGCCGTAGTACGCGGAGCGTCAGAACGGCTGGCGCCGATCCTGATGACGGCGCTTGCCGCCGGCCTCGCGTTGATTCCGATCGCGGCCGGCATGGGCAAGCCCGGAAGCGAGATTCAGGCGCCAATGGCCATCGTAATTCTGTTTGGTTTGTCTACCTCCACTGCTTTGAATATGGTGGTGGTGCCGGCTGTGTACTATGCGGCTGGGCGGAAATGAAGCTGAAGCTGAAGACGGGGACCGTTACCGCTCGATCAGTTCTTCTTCTCGATCTGGAAGTCGTCAAAGTAGGTGACACTATCCGCTTTCGTCCATAAGCCGGCTTTGCCGGCCGTGGTGAAGGTAGCATCTTCGACCTCCATAATCTTGTTGCCGTCGAAGTACACTTCAAAGCGTGGCCCGTCGAAACTGATTTTGAGCGTGCTCCAGGCCTGTTTAGGCACCTTGTGCTTCACCCCGTAGGTCTTTGACGGTGTGCCCTTCGGTTCGAGGGAAATCCGCTTTCCAGACTCCACCTTGTAAAGGACGACGTTTTCCTCCAGGGCGTTGGCGCGCACGATGTAGTAGTTGTCGCGATCTTTGTAACGCCAGACCAGCCCGGCGGCCTGGTCCCGTGCACCGGACATCGGTTTAAAACGGACACTCAGCGAGCCATTTGTGAAGGAGACTTTCTCATACACTGCTAGCGGGAATCTGCCCGAGGTGTTGTCTGTGGAGGTTTGCGCGAGGACATTAGGCCTGCTGGGAGCTGTAGGCTCAGAAACGATCTCCCATTTAGGAGCGCCGCCCTCATGCGTCATCGCTGCAGTCCAGTCACGCGGCACGGCGCCCACCTTTGCCGAATCAAACGTAATCTTCTGTGCCCACGCCGAGCAAGCCAGAATCAAGAAGCAACCGATGCGAATCATGGGGACTTCCTAACGGCCCTGCGTATCGAGCGCCGACTTCAAGCCTTTGGCCAATCCCGCGGCCGGCCCCTTGCCCCAGTAGTGCAAGAACACATACTGCGGCTCCTCATGTGTCATGTGGTTGTGGATCGCCACGATGTTGATGCCGGCTTTTCGAAGCGCTTTTAGAACCGGCTGTACCTCGGATTCGAGCATCGCGAAGTCACCGTCCACGAAGGCCGCTTCGTCGGCGCCGGCGAACGCCGCCCAGGTGTTGACACCCATCTGGTTGCCGATGCTCTTGCCGTGCATTGTCGCCTTTCGGCCGATTGCAACCTTGTACATGCCCGCGTTCACCTGGCCCTTTACACCAAGAATCGCGTCGATCGCTGACGCAGTAATGGAATTGGTCTGCGGTACGACAGGGCCAGAGAATTTACTTCCTGGCTGAGGACTTACTTTGCGAATCTCTTTGACTTTGTCCATCGCGCGGGCCACGGCGGTGGCGAGCCGCTCGGCCGTGCCGCTGCCTCCGATATGCATGAACATAACGCGCGGAGAATCGAAAAAGAAGTGGTTGTGGAGCGCCGTAACCTCGAGCCCGTTGTCCAGTGCGGCGGACATCACCGGATTCACCTCGTCTTCGAAGAGAACAAGATCGCCCATTACCATTAGCTCGGCTTGGGAGTGCGGGGTGAAGGCCGCCCATGAGGTGAGCCCAAGAAACGGATGCATTCCGCGACCCTCGACAGCAACCTTGACGTCAGTTCGCGGAAAGTTGACGCGATAGACATCCTCCTCAGCCGTATACGAGCCCTTCACGCCAGTCACCTGATCGATCTTGCTCCTCTGTGCCTCAGGGATTGCGGCGATAATAGGTGCCGCGAGAAGGATCGAGACGCCAGACACCAGCGCAGTCTGCAAACGTTGAACGATCATGCAGCAATTATCCCCCACGAATCTGAAATTCTTCTGAAAGCAATCGCCTCGGTGGAGTGCTGTCGAAAGTGTCTGTTATCTGAATTATGCACGCATCTCGAACCTGCGTCGCATCTGAGGCCGTCCGATTGGCCTCTTGATTACTGGCCTTCCTGCTGATCCTACGCTCCTAGCTCCTTTCCTCTGCTGGATCTCCTTTCTATCTCATTGAATGGCTTGACCCCGGCGTGCATAAAAATTTATGCACAGACTGAAATCACTCCAGCTTGAATAGAGGCACAAGTCCCAGTCGATTCAACTATCACAGCAGCGTTGGATTGGAATGACAAACCAAGCAGTAGTGGAATACCGCGCCAAACGATCACATGTTTGAACCTGGCGCTATCATACGTCAGCAGGAGAATCGCCGCCGGAAGTCATCTGGAGGGAATTGTTACATCCGATCCCGAGATGCTACCATCGCTCCTTAATGTCAACCGAACAAATAATTGCACTCTCATCGCGGAGCGTGACAGGCTCAATACAGCAATCGAAGCTCTGCGGGGACCGGTTAGGCGGCGGGGAAGGCCACCGAAGAATTCTCTGCCTGTGGCGCCGGCGAGTGCGAAGCGGCGCAAGGTGCGGAAGCCTCGAACCGCAGCACAGAAAAAAGCTCAGTCAGAACGGATGAAGAAGTATTGGGCAGCCCGAAACAAGCAGTCGAGGGTAAAGAGCTAGGCGGCGTTTTTTCTGTTCGAATTCAAATAGCCCCCGGGCCCGTGCTTTCTGCGGCACCTGGTGCTAGGCTTAAGTTGCACCAAAGAGCCGTCTTAACCGCTCAGACCGGGTGGCTCCTCTTTCTTTGCTGAAAGGCGGATGCACATGAATGTCAAAGGTCGAGGCGGGAACAATTTACCAACATTGGAAGAATTGATACGTAGAGCTGAGATGGTATTTGCCGACGGGAGAGAGGCCGCCGCCACGACTCGGGAGGTCATCCGCGCTTCCCAAGAGTTGCGTGAGCGGATGGGCCTGAAAATCACACCCAAGGAAATAGCACTGGAAAGATGTTCAGCGCTTGGCCGGCCACGCTGATCCCAGGACGACGCGGCTCTACGATCGGCGCGACAAGATCACGAGGAATATAGTATGCTGTGCGTCGGACACTTCGCGTAGACGGAAACCTAGCGTCCCGAGGAGTCGGGACGCGGCAGGCAAGAGTGCCCGCGCCACGTGCGGCTCACAGCTTGCCCGGTTTCCCTAAAAGAAGATCCGCAGGCCGAATTCGATTCTCCGTGGATCCACCGACTGCCCGGTGACCACACCCCAGTTAGCCGCACTAAAGACATTCACAGATGGGTTAGCCGGCTGGAAATGGTTCAGAACGTTCATAAACTCGAAACTCAGCGTTGCCCCTATGTGTTCCCGAAAAGCGATGCTCTTTCTCACGGCCAAGTCGAAGTTCCATCCTGGGAAACCGCGGAGAGGCCCGCCGAAACGCTGGTCGAGCCCCAACACCATCGGCCGGAAGCTGTCGTATGCGGCTTGCGGGTTGCTGAACAAGTTGATCCCCGAACCGCCGGTGGACGCGTTACCGGCGCTTCCCGCCACGCCCGAGGCTACAATGTCGCGATTGGCGGTGTTACCGCCGGTATACTTGCGCAGACCCACCGCGCATCCGCCGGTCCAACTGCCGAAGGACTCGGCGCCGGTGCCCACGCATAGCGGACTCCCGCTCTGCGCCGTGAACAACGGAGCGACGGACCAACCGCCCAACAGCCGGCCCAAGACTCCAGGCTGAGATCTGAATCCCGGGAGATCGTAGAGCGCAGTCAGAGTGTAGACCCACGGGATGTCATGCCCCAAAGGCTGGTAATCGGTCTCGCGGTGGAACGTGTCCATACTCGTGATTCCGTTTTGTGTCGTTCCACCATTCCCGAGAGCGCGGCTAAAGGTGAGATTCGAGGTGAGGGTCAAGCCATGCCAGTCATATAACGTCAGCGAGGCGAACACGCCGTTGTAGTTCGACGATGCGCCGCTGACGTTGCTGGGAACTCTCGCGGTCTGAGTGGGAGGCGAGCTGGTCAGAGTTCGACCCAATGTCCACCCGGCTGCACTATCGAGACCCGACCACAATCGGCGGACGTTGGTGTTGAGAATATCGCTCCTCAGCCTGCTGGCGACAGCCGCCGTGCAGCTCTGAAAGGCACTGCAATAGGCTGATCGCGAGCCGCCCATCGCCGCCTCGAAAAATGGTAGCGGCTGAACCGCCTGACCGGTGCTGACAGACTGATAAAGACTTGCGAATGCGGTCGCGAAGCTCTGGCCGTTGAGTGTCGTCATATAGGGCGTCGCATTCAGCTCTGCCCGCCACATCTCGTTCCGGCTGATCATTCCGATATAGCCGGCTTCGATCTTCGTCTTCGACGAGAACTGACGCTGGATCGAGAACGTAAACTGATCCGTGCGCGGAGGCACGAGATCCTTGTCCAGGATCCAGGTCTCGCCCAATGGCGCATTGCCGCCCACTCCCGGAAAGTAGGGCTGTGCCAGAACCTGATCGACTCCCGGGAGCGGCGCGCTCATGCCATCGGTTCCGATACGGAATGCAGTGGCCGGGTCGACGCCCGCCGATCCGAGACACTGTCCATTCCGGTGAACGCCGATACAAGCCACGGCCTGACCGATTCCCGTTCCTTGTAGCGGAACTTGGACGATATTTATACCGTTAACCCGCCCGAAGATCCTGGCGTAACCTCCGCGTATCACTGTCTTGCCAGGGCCGAGCACTTTTCCAAGGAGACCGCTGTCGAACCGGGGATTCCATGCCGCTGCAAGGCGAGGGCTGAATCCGTAATAGACGGGATCGAACGGATACTTCCGGCCTTTCCCCACATTCCGCACAGTCGAGAATCCGAGGAGCGGCTGGTAGGCGGTTCCCGCAAGAGCTGCCTTTTCCCGCAGTGCAAGATAGTCATGCGAGGAGAAAGCGTTGCCGTCGCGGTCTACAACCATTGGTTGGTTCCCGTTTTTCTCATAAGGCGGCATTTGGACCTCGTATCCCAGACCGTAGGTCAGCGTGAAGGTTGGCTTCACTTTCCAGGTGTCACTGAAGTATCCGTTGTAGTTCGGTACCACGCTCGCTGCCTTGATCGAGGTCCCAAAAGGTTGCAGGACGCCGCCTTTGCGCGGATAGAACACGTGTGATTCAGCGACTAGCCCCAATGTCTGCGAGTACAGCGAGTGCCACCGGCTATATTCCCGGGAAGGAACAGCCGCTGGGATGAAAGTAGTCGGTGTCGCTATACCCTCTCCAGTGCCCAGCACATAAGTAGGCGTGCTGATCATATTGAGACCGTTGTCATTGCGCTGGTGTTGGAGGAACCACCGGGTATACGTGCCGCCAAACTGGAACAGGTGATTCCCGTGCATCAGGCTCAAGTCATTGCGAACAACCTTGTCTTGACCATTCCAGTAGCGTGACAAGGCGTTGCCACGGGCTGTCTCGAATGGGAGCAGCCCGAAGTCCACTGCCGCGCCCAATCCCGGCAGTTGCGCCGGAGCCCCGGCCGAGCCCCATTCCCACGAATTGCGCGTATAGCTTAAGCGAAGATCGTTGATCAGACGCGGGCTCAGCACGCTGGTCAATCCGGCCACATAGAAGGAAGGCGTTTGCGGCCTGTCGGTCAGCGATTTTGGAACGCCGAGGGTGTTGCCAGGAAAGAATCCCCCGATGTCCACCTGACTAGTGGTCGACTGATAGAAATGGTAATAGCGATAGCTCAGCATTAGTCGATGGTTCTGGTGAAGGTCACGATCGATCCGGGCCACGGCGAAGTTGGACTTCACCGGTAAGGGAAGCTGCGACCGGTAACCTTGGGTATTGAACCTGTCTCCGGCATCCGGATTGTTGGGAAGAGGCATGTATTTTTCCCAGATCTGCGAGAGGATCGGATTCAGACCGATGCCGCGGGGATCGCAGGAGTTATCTCCGCACAGTGCAGGCTGATACGTGACGCCATCGACAGTGGTGGGCCGTGAATTCAGGTTATAGGGCCTCCAGGTCCCGGCGTTATCAGGCACCTGAATGACTCCCGCGCGCATCAGCTTTGTCGGCACGGCTCTTTCGTAAGTGACCACTTGCGGGAATCGCCGGCCTTCGTAGTTGAAGAAGAAGAACGTTTTGGCTCCGCGCCACATCGGCGTAAGCGGGCCGCCCAGCGCCGCTCCAAACCGGTTCTCGTGAGTCTTGACCTTTGGAGTGCCCCTTCGGTTGTTCGACCATGTGTTGGCGTTGAAGTTGGTATCGAAATAGTATTCATACGCCGCGCCGTGGAACTTGTTGCTCCCGCGTTTTGTGGCCATCTGGACCTGGCCGCCGGAAGCGGCATTGAAATCGGCGGTCTGATTGCTGATGCTGACCTTGAATTCCTCGACGCTTTCCACCGGAGTCGGAACAACGCCGGAAGGATCGCCGCCTGAGCCTGTCCGCATCGAGCCGCTGGAAACGGTGTAGTTGCGGTAGTTGCCATCTTGATCGCTCGAAATATTTCCACCATCGACCATGAACACGTTCTGGTCGTTGGCCTTGCCGGCCACCTCGCCGCCCGGCGCTACACCCGGCTGGAGCCGGACAAAGGCATTGGCATCGCGGCCGATGTTGGGCAGAGCCAGGAGCGACCTGCCCGTGATGGTCGTCCCGACGGACGCGGTCGAAGTTTGCAGCTCGGCCGCCATAGACGACGCGACTTCGACGTGGGTTGTCACCGCGCCGACCTCCAGTGTCACGTTCAAGGTCAGCACCGTGCCGATCTGCGACCTTTGGCCCGGCAGTCTGGCCTCCCTGAAACCACTTTTACTAACCGCAAGGTCGTAGGTGCCGGGGGCTACGTTGAGAAAGATGTACCGTCCCGCATCGTTGGTTGTCGTCGTTCGCCTGCTGTCGGTCGAGGTGTCTGTGAGGAGGATGGTCGCGTCCCCCACCGCTGCACCCTGCGCGTCCGTAACTTGGCCCGTCACGGTGCCTGCTGAACTCAGTTGTGCCCAAACCGGAGGCGCGCTCAGGATTACCCACAATCCCAGGCAAATGACGCCCAGCGAGGCGAGAAATGTAGAGATCGCCTTACTCCCAGACTGCTGACTCGGTTTCATGTCACCCTCCTTAGCCGGTAACCATCGAAATTTTCAGTTTCGGCTCGGGTTGCCAAGCAGTATACACCCATAGCTGGTCAGACGTGGTTTCATACTGCTGGCGACGTTTTCACAACGCAAAGGTGACGAACGAGTCGCCAGGCTTGGTGAAGCCCTTTCCGCCGCCGGCAGCGATCGTGACGTATTGCCGTCCGTTCACTTCATAGGTGCACGGCGTCGCATAGCCCGCGGCCTCGAGCTGGTGTTCCCACAGGATCTCACCGCTGTCCGCATCGAAAGCGCGCATCTTCTCATCGAAGGTGCCTGCCATGAACACCAATCCGCCGGCGGTCGCAATCGAGCCACCGTTGGTCGGCGTGCCGGTCTTCGGGACTCCGCGCGCCTTCAACTCTGGGAACTCACCGTTGACCACCCGCCAGGCGAACTCGCCTTTCTCGAGATCGATCGCCGTCATGTAACCCCAGGGCGGCTTGATCGCCGGGTAACCTTCGGCATCGTACAGACGGATCCGCTGCGTGAGGTGGTACCGGTAGCCTCTGTCCGGTGGCGCTTCTTCGAGCACGATTCGGTTGGTGTTCTCGTCGGAATTGACGAAAAGACGATTTCGCTTCGGATCAAAGCTGCAGCCGCCATAGAGCACGCCGCCACGGAACCCGGGGTGCACGATCGTCCCATGCCTGGACGGCGGCAAGTAGATCCGGCCGGCGCGCGAACCACTCCAGATCTTTCGGACCGCGGCGTGCGCCTCGGGCGAAATGTTCGTGATGTCGTCTTCCGTGAACGCGAGCCGGTTCAGGGGAGGCGGCTTCACCGGGAAGGGTTGCGTCGGCCATAGTTCCTCTCCCGGAATGTCCGAAGCTGGTACCGGCCTTTCCTCGATCGGGAAAATCGGCTTGCCGGTCTCGCGTTCGAACAGGAACACCATCCCCATCTTGGTCATTTGAGCGACAGCGTCTATCGTGCGTCCGCCCCGCCGGATCGTGATCAGCGCGGGCTGACAAGGCAGGTCGTAGTCCCAGACGTCGTGATGAACTAACTGAAAGTGCCAGACTCGCTCACCCGTCGAGGCATTCAAGACAACGATGCTGTTGCCGAAAAGATTGGTTCCCTTCCGGAATCCGCCATAGTAGTCAAACGACGGCGAACCGGTCGACACAAAAAGCCATCCGCGCTTGAGGTCCAAGCTCAAGCCGCCCCAGTTGTTCGTTCCTCCGGCCGTCTTCCAGGAGTCGCCACCCCAGGTGTCATGGCCGAACTGTCCAGGTTTTGGAATGGTGTAGAAGATCCATTTGCGCTTGCCCGTGCGGGCGTCGTAGGCGCGGATGTGACCCGGAGCCTGGGGATCGGCGCCGTCGCCACCACCGCCGCCCGTGATGACCAGGTCCTTGTAGATCACCACTGGACTCGTATGCTTCACCGGCAGTTCGGGGCGATCCGGATCGAAGTCCTTGTTCAGATTGAGCGCGCCTTCGTTGGCGAAACCTGGGATGAGCTTGCCCGTTGCTGCGTTCAGGCAGAGGAGCTGCTCGCGGATGGGAATGTAAATTCGCTGATCTTTTGAATTGCCTGGATCCTGCCAATAGGTCACACCGCGGTTCACGCCCGGTGCTCCACGGCGCCGCGATCCGGCGGCGTGGTCGAAGTTCCAAATCGCCTTGCCGGTGGCGGCGTCGAGCGCGCGTACTTGCAGCCTGGCGGTACTGAGGTACATCACTCCGTCGACGACGATCGGGGTACACTCAATGGTCGTCGCCGGGCGCTCGACCGCGTCCTCCGTATGATGCACCCAAGCAACTTTGAGGCGCTTTACGTTGGAACGGTTGATCTGGTCGAGTGGCGAGTAGCGAGTAGAGCCGGCATCCCCGCCATAGTGTTGCCACTCTCGATCCGGATCCTTTGTTGTCGCGCGCGCCCCCGGGATGAATGCGCTACCGGTACATGCGGCGGCAAGCGAAGCTCCGCCTTTGAGGAAGCTACGGCGATTCGGTTGAGAGCGGTTCATACAAACTCGCAGTATATCGAATGACGGTTACCAACTACGATGTCATTGGCGCTCGGATGGCTGGCTTGAAAGCGAGCCGGGCGAAGCCGGAGTTTGCCCTTTGAGCCCCCGCCGGACACCCGGCGGCGGCCCACTGGCGTTCGAGGAATACTTCACCGGGCTGTTCCAGCGCGAGCTGACTGAATCGGCCCTCACGCGCCGCGATCTTCTCTCGAGGTCAAGGTGGATGCCGACGGCAACCTGGTGAAATGATCTTCCTTATTAGAAAACATACTTGAGCCCAAACTGGATCACCCGCTCGGTCTGGCTGAAGCCGAAGTCGCTCGCCGAAGTGATGCGTCCGGCTTGGGGATTGTTGGGTGGCGCCAGGACCGGATCGTCGAACTGCGGATGGTTGAAGGCGTTGAAGAACTCGGCGCGGAATTCCACGCGGTGATTCTCACTAATTCGGAAGTTCTTGTTGACTACTCCGTCCCACCGGTTGTTGCCGCTGCCTTGAATGGTACCCTTACCTGCGTTGCCGAGTTGACCGGGTGCGGGATTGGAGAGTCGCGTGACGTCGTACCAGCGGTCGATTGTGCGCTCGCCGCGCGGCAGGTTCGGATTGCCGGAGAGATTGGGACGCGAGCCTGTGAACTGCACGCCGAAGACGCCCGGAGTCAGATAGGCGCCCGAGGTGAAGTTGGCGATCGCGCCGATCTGCCAGCCGCCGAGCAGTCGCCGCGCAAGACCTTTAGCGCCCTGGAAGAAAGGGAGCTCATACAGGCTGCTGAGGATCAAGCGGTGCGGGCGATCGAAGACACTCGGGCCTTTGTTGGAGCGGATGTCCTTGATTGTTTGGGGGCCGCTAGGTCCAGCTCCTATGGCGATGCCGACGCCGCTGGCATCAAGATCGGTGAGTGTTTTCTGCCAGGTATAGCTCGAAAGCAGTGTGAAGCCGTTAACGAAGCGGCGCTCAAGACGGGCTTGTAACGCGTGGTAGTTGGCGGCGCCCCGCGACTCGAGAATGGTCACGCCGCCAAGTGCGGGATAGGGGAAGTTCTGGCGGAACTGCGGCGGCTGCGCCGGAAATGGGTCGATCTCGTTATAGTTGAGGCGGCTCGCCAGCCGTGTGCTCTTCGAGCCGTGGTAGGCGATCTCGAACAGCATGTCCCTGGTGATGAGCTCCTGCACAGTGAGATTCCACTGCTGGACGTAGCCATCACGGAAGTTTCGCTCGACTCCGGACCGAGTGTTGAACACCTGCTGCGTTACATCTGCGATCGGGTTGTCTACGGCGAAGACAGGGATTGGGCGTGTCGGATCGGGCGGCCGGACGGTTCGCTGGAAAATCTGCCCGAAGGGTTCCTGGAATCCCTGTGAGCGAAAGCTGACGGTGATCTCGGGCGAGTAGTAGACGCCGTAACCCCCGCGCACGGACAGGCGATTGGAGCCGCGCGGGCGCCAGGCGAAGCCCAGCCGCGGTCCCCAGTTGTTGTAATCCTCGTTGGCGAGGGCGCGCGGCGTGCCTCCTTGACCCGGGAACAGTTGCTGGCCGGTGGCTAGGTCGAAGGAAGCGATGCGGTCATACCGATCGTACGGGCGGCCAAAGTACTCCCAGCGGATGCCGGCGTTCAAGGTCAGGTTCGGCGTAATGCGCCAGTCGTCCTGGAAGTAACCGCCGAGGAAGCGGAACAGGAAGCGCTGGGCGTACGGTTGCGTCTGCGCAGTGTAGCCGGATGGCACGCCGAGGAGCAGGTCCGCGAGTGAGTTGAAGCGGGTAGTGGTGGTGACGGGAACGGGCGTGGAGAAGGTTCCGTTAAACGAGTAGGCTCCGTTGGGCTGGCCCCACTGCGTCGAACTCAGACGCTTGTCCTGGAGTGTGAACCCCATCTTGAAGGTGTGCTTGCCTCGGATGATCGAAAGATTGTCCACCACCTGGGCCGACTGGGTGATCCAACGAAACACAGCGTTGTTGGTCGAATAGCCGACCTCAGGGAATCCGGAGGGCGTGATCGAGGGGGCGGCCCAGGTCAGGGGTTGCGTGGGCAGGCCACGAATGCCGAGCTCCTGGATCCAATTGCGCTTGCCGGAGTCTTCCGAGATGCGGTCGCGAAGGAAGCGGACGTAGCCAAGCATCAACTCGTTGACGATCGTAGGGCGGATTGTCCGCGTTACTCCGATCGAGATCTGGTTGTTCTTGTCGTCCTGGATGGCATCGAAACCGGGAAAGACGGCAGAGAGCGCCTGCTGCGGGCCTTTGTCGTAAGGTGAGTTGAAGGTAAAGCGGCCAAACAGGTTCGTGTTGCTCCCGAGTTGGTGATCCACGCGGACCGTGGGGATGCCATTGTTGAGCTCGCGGCGCGGCGAACCGAGATAGTTTCGCGCCGGGTCGGCGGGATTGTTCGGCTGCGGGTACAGATTGATCAGCGACTGACTGACGCGGTTGATCCGATCGCGGGGAAGAATGGAGTTGGGGAAAGGAACTTTGGTGAACGGATCAACAACCGCGAACCCCGCTTGTGTCACTGTGCTGAAGTCGCCCTGGCGCTCCTGCGCCGTGGGAACCAGTGCCGTCGACGAGATCGCGTTGCGTTGCCGTGTCCATTCGTGGCTGTACATGAAGAAGGTGCGGTCCCGGCCGTTATAGACGCCGGGAATCCGAACCGGGCCCGAGAAAATGAAGCCGAACTGGTTGCGCTTGAGCGGGACGGCGGCGCGGCCGAAGAAGTTGCGGGCATCGAGCGTATCGTTGCGGAGGAACTCGAACAAGGTTCCGTGAAACTCGTTCGAGCCGCGGCGCGAGGCAACATTGATGACGGCGCCGGAATTGCCGCCGAACTCGGCGGAGTAGTTTGAGGTTTGCACACGAAACTCAGCCACTGATTCGAGCGACGGGATGGCAAGCGGATAGTTGTTGATCTCCTGTCCACTGATCTCGATGCCGTCGAGTAGCACCACGGAGGTGTTGTCACGCTGGCCGCCAACCGAGAATGCTGGACCGTAGTTGGCCTGGCGCTGAGTGGCGCTGGCGCGGCCAGCAGTGATCACACCCGAGGAAAGGCCGATCAGAGCCATGAAGTGGCGTCCGTTCAAGGGGAGATCAAGGACACGCTTCTGATCGATGAGTTGCGAAAGCGACGACTCGGAGACTTGCAGCAGATCCGCGGTCGATCGGACTTCCACAGACTCCGTCACCGCGCCGACTTGCAGGTGTACGTCGATGCGCTGTGTCTGGGCCACCTGCAAAGCGATCTGCGAAATCACCTCACGCTTGAAGCCGGCGTGCTCGGCCTCCAGTTGATAGAGGCCGCGCGGGAGGGCGCGGAACTCGAAATTGCCTTCGATGCTAGATAACTGTTCGCGCTTCTGGTTGGTGGTTTGTTCGGTCAGTGCCAGTTTGACGCCAGATATGGGTGCTCCGGAGGCATCGGTGACAGTGCCATGGACGGTTCCAGTCGAAGTCTGGGCCCAGGTCAAGGCGCTGAGAGTGGCGAAAAGGACAAAGGCTTTCATCACTCTCTCAATATACGCTTGGCAAGGCAGCGCATGGCGCCCTTGCACCGACACCCGAGCGAGTCGGTGCGGGGCTAAAACGCCTACAGAGGGGATGGGACTTCCGGCTGTTGGGGCCGTTCGACTCCCACAACACCTTCGCTCAAACTGCTCCATCTCGGTCTCACCGCCGAACTTTCTGTCGACTTTCCCAACGATGAACGAAACATCCTTGCCAGATCACACCGTAGAATAGGGATTGTCTTCCGGAGTCGAGCAAACCGTTCTCGAGCGTGCTTCCCGCCACGGGATCGAGCCTGGGTATTGGGACATCACGGGGACCTGGCATGAAACCAGTCATGAGCTGCGGCTTGCGGTCCTCGCATCACTCTCTGTCGACGGCAACGATTCTCCAGTGCGAGGCGCTGATTTATGGGTAGACTCCGTGCTCGTCGTGCCAGTGGAGAAGCCCTCCATTCTCTTGCGATTGCCTGAATCCTGGAATGGTACCGTCTATCTAACCATTCATCTCGAGCAGGGAACCCAAAGGATTCTCACGTTTGTCCCCACTGACAAACCGGGTCCAAGAACTCTGCATCTTCCCACGAGCCTTCCTATCGGATACCACCGCGGCGCCATCCGCGCCCACCAGGAAGCTCAAGTCACGGTTATCGTGTGCCCATCCAGGACGTGGCTGCCTGCCGAGCTTGAGAACGGCAGGCGCGCGGGGCTGGCTGTTTCGCTCTATGGCGTTCACACCGCGAATACTTGGGGATGTGGAGACTTCACCGCTCTCCGCCCGCTGATCGATTGGGTAGTGGACGAAATCGGCGGGACCTACATTGCGCTCAACCCGCTGCACGCTATCTACAATCGCGAGCCATACAACACGAGTCCTTATCTGCCCAATAGCCTGTACTACCGGAACTTCATTTACCTCGACATCGACGCCATACCGGGGATGGGCGCTTGCGCCGCTGCTCAAACGCTTCGCCAAAGCCACGACGTGACGACGCGGATACAACAGCTCAATGATGCCGAGTTTGTGGATTATGAAGGCGTTGCGCAATTAAAGCTGCGGTTCCTGCGCCTGCTGTTCGATTATTTCCGCCGCGCTCACCTCGACCGCGGGTCTTCCGAAGGTTTGGAATTCCAACATTATTGCCGGCAAGAAGAAGACCTACTCTTCCATTACGCCCTCTACATGGCGCTCGATGCCTATCTGCACAGCCAGGACCCCAACTTGTGGTGCTGGCAGGACTGGCCCGCCAAATATCAAGACCCGGGCTCCGCCTCGGTCGCCGAGTTTGCGCGGGAGCATCAAAACGAGATTCTGTTTCACCAGTGGGTCCAATGGCAGATCGGGCAACAGGCGAAAGCGGCCCAGCAATATGCGCTCATGCGCGGCATGGAAATCGGCTTGTTCCACGATCTTCCGCTCGCCACCGATAAGTGCGGAGCCGAGCTGTGGGCGCATCGGCGATTCTATGTACAGGGTTGCCGTGTCGGCGCACCCCCCGATGCCTTTTCACCCAACGGTCAGGACTGGTCCTTTCCTCCGCCGAATCGCGAAGCGCACCGGGCAAACTCATATCGTTGGTTCGCTGAATCCCTCCGGCATAGCGCTCGTCATGGCGGCGCTCTGCGCATCGATCACGTGATGCGCCTGTTCCGCCTCTATTGGATCCCTGATGACTACGATGCCATGCAGGGAACCTACGTCCGGGATTTCGATGACGACCTTCTGCACATCCTCGCTCTCGAATCGCACCGAGGCCGGTTCCTGGTAGTGGGAGAGGATCTCGGAACCGTTGAGTCATGGATGCGGGAGAAACTCGAGGGCTTTGGAATCCTGAGCTACCGTCTGTTCTATTTCGAGCGGATCGCGGACGGATCCTTCAAATCCGCGGCAGAATATCCAGATCAGGCTCTTGTTTCCTCGACTACGCATGACCTACCCACTCTCGCCGGATTCTGGGCATGCCGCGACATCGAAACACGAACGCGTCTCGGCTTCATTGAAAGTGAAGATGCCGCGAGCAAATGGCGGGCCTCGCGGCGCGAGGAAAAGCTGCAGATGATTCGCCGTTTAAAACGGGACAACTTCCTGGAACCCTCGTTTCCGGAACAAGCCGCCGACGGACCTGAGCTATCCGGAGAGATCCACAACGCCATCACCGGCTTCCTCGCTTCCACTCCCTGCCTCCTGATGTCCTTGAATCAAGAGGATCTCACCAAGGAACTGGACCAGCAGAATCTCCCTGGCACCACGTGGCAGTATCCCAATTGGCAGAGGAAGATGCGCTTTCCAGCGGACCAGCTTGCCTCGAATTCTTTGACCAAGGACTTCGCTACCATGCTCCGTACCTGGCTCATTCGAACCCGACGGTGTGCTCCTTCCGCATTAAGGAACAGTTGAGTCCGTCTGCGCGGCTAAAGTCCGCGCCACGAGTCATCCCCCGGTAGGCGAAACGGCTTCGCGTATCGCCGGCATCCGGTCGACAAACCCCGCTTTGTGGCGCCGCAATTCGGCAATGGCCGTAGCTCGAAGCCGCTTCAGCGTCCCCTGGTGTTCCGGCTTCATGGCCAGATTGTTCAGTTCCTCGGGATCCTGCTGCATGTCATATAGCTCTTCGAAGTCGTGAATCAGCGGACGAACGTACTTGTAGCGGCGTTCCCGAAGCATCACGTACCACGGAACGTCGCCGTGGAAAGCAGCTTGACCTTCCGGAATAACATTGGTATCGGAGCCGAATTTCTGTCCGGTTGCGGTGAGCAGGGCCGGATGCGGCCAATTCGCGTCCGGATCTTTCAACAACGGAGAGAGATCGCGTCCATGCATCTCCCAGGGCCGATCGATGCCGGCGAAACGAAGCATCGTAGGGACGAGATCGACGCCAGCAACGGGGGCGGTACAAACGCGCCCTTCCGGGATGCGACCGGGCATCGATACGATCATAGGGGAGCGAATGTTCGCGTCATAGGCCGCGAGCTTGGTGCCTCGAAATCCGTGCTGTCCAAATGCGAGTCCCTGATCGGAGGTGAAAATGACGAGCGTGTTCTTCCGCTGTCCCGTCTCTTCCAGCACATCCATTAGCCGCTTTATCCCTTCATCCAGCCCGAACACTCCCTGATGGTATTGCCGCACCCATGCGTTGAGTGAACGGCCTCCCGCCACCGGCTTACCGTCAGGTCCCTTTTCCCAATGGTTGACCTTCTGCGCCCAGTCGGGCTTGCCGGGCCGCGGGGGAAAGATGTCAGCGGGAGTAGCGAAATCGACTCCGGAATATTCGTTGCGGTGGCGCTCGGCCGGAGTGTACGGGCCATGGACAGCACCGTAGCAAAGCCAAAGGTACCAGGGCTTGCTTGTGTCCCGGCCTTTACCGCGGATCAGATCGACGGCCCAGTCCGTATATTGGTCTGTCGAATATCGCTTTAGGATCTCCGTCTTGCCGCCCTGATGAGTAATCGGTTGATCGTAGTAGTAGTTGGCGCTGGTTTCGGTGTACTTGGGGCGGTTCCAGACGATCTGAAAGTCCCAATCCCGGCCGTAGCCGGTATCGGTACCCGTGTGCCACTTGCCGATCTGCGCGGTGAAGTATCCCTTCGAGCGAAACACCTTCGGCCAGAAGGGACACTTTTGCGGATCGTAAGTGCTGCCTGGATATGGTCCCTCCATTCGCATCGACTCGACGCCGAACTGGTGACGGCCGGTGAGCAGCGTCGCTCGCGAGGGCATGCACCATGTGCCGATGTACGCCGTGGTGAACCGCACGCCTTGCTTGGCTAGCCGGTCGATGGCAGGCGTCCGCACCCAGGGATAGGCTTCCGGATACGCGCTGACAGTTCGGTAGGAATGGTCGTCAGTATAGATGAACAGAATGTTGGGCCGCTCGGGCGTGGCCGCCGCGTCGGATCTGGCGCCAGCCGCGGCGCCAAAAGTCAGCAGACTCAATACGTCCCGGCGACTCCTTTTCATGTTTTGCATCATAAGTATCTCCTGTTGGTCTAGAAAAACAGCTTCAGCACGAACTGAATCTGCCGGTTTGTCGAAAATCGCGATGAGTTGATGCGCCCTGCTTGCGGCGTCCCAATCGTGTTCCCCGGCGGATTGAATTGCGGATTGTTAATCGCGTTAAAGAAATCGGTGCGCCATTGCAGCCGGTACCGCTCTCTGAAGCTCGTGTTCTTGATAATCGAGAAATCCCACGTGTTCACACCGGGACCCCGCAGGACATTACGCCCGGAGTTGCCATAAACAAAAGCTGCCGGTGACACAAATGCCGCAGTTTCGAAGTAGCGATCCAGGGTCCATTCGTCGAGGCGTCCATCGCGGATGCGATCGGGCCGCTGGGTAGTGCCGGTGTTGAGTGTCGCCGGTTGGAAGAATATGTCGAATGGATTGCCGCTCGCGAGCGTCACGATGCCGCTCAATTGCCAGCCGCCGAGATATCGGTTGCGCCGCATCAAGGGAAGGTCCCAGCCAAAGCTTGTCACCAAACGGTGGAGTTGGTCGGTATCGGAAAGGCTCCGCTCCCTCCTCCGGTTCAACGCATCCTGCGCTTGCCCCAACAGCGCCACGCCGGGTGTTCCGTTCGAGAAATTCGAATCCCCATCGGAGATGTTCTTGCTCAGTGTGTAGGAGGTAAGGAAATAGAACCCCCTCGAGAGCCGCTTGTGCAATTTGGCCTGCAGCGAGTGATAAGTCGATGCGCCGCTCGATGCGCCAACACTGAGCGTCAGGTTGGGAGCCGCTGCGAACAGTGGGCGCCGGTTGGCGATCGCACCGGCGCCGGGGATTGGCTGATTGGGATCGATAATTTGCAGAATGTGCAACCCGCGCGTTCCAACGTACGACGTATCGATCAGCCAGTTGGCGCCGAACTCACGCTGCAGGCTCAGATCCCACTGCTGCGCGTATGCTGCCACCGCGTTCGGCTCGATGAACCGGTACTGCCCCGAAGGATTACTCAGATCCAGCGGAGCCGGAGCGGGAATGCCGTCGCGCAGCCTCGTGGGCGGAAGCTGAATCGTGGAATAGACCAAGTTCTGCGTGAAAGAATTGGGCGGATTCTGGATTGGGTTGGTTCCGTTACCGCCGAACTCTTCGACATAGCTGATTCCGTAACCGGCGCGAACCACCAACTTCACTGGAGTGCGCCAAGCGAAGCCGGCGCGCGGCGCAAAGTTGTTCCGGTCGGGCTGCCGCAGTGCTCGGCCAAACCTGTTGTCGGGACCCGCAAATACAACCTTGCCGTTGGAAAGGTCGATGGTGCTCATGCGATCGAAGATTTCGTACCAAGGCTGGAAGTACTCGTAACGCATACCGAGGTTCAGCGTCAGGTTGGGATTCACTTTGAACTCGTCCTGGAGGTAGAGCCCTAATTCGGTGTTGCGCCGGCCGGTTGTGCCCCCGACGAATCCGCGATTGATGGTAGAGGGGAGCCCCAACAGGAAACTCGCCAGTCCGACACCGCCTCCGGTGACGCCGGTCTGGCTGGTGAAGTTGGGAACGAAGCTGAGAGCGCCGGTCTTCTGCGCCGAAACGAAATCGTTGTTGCGCCTGTAACGCTTCGCATCCACTCCCGTCTTGATGCCGTGTCTGTTACGGGTGATGGACGTATTGAAAACGTACTGAAACGTCGTCTGTGTGGAATAGTTGGGTACGCCGGTGGTGGGACCGAAGGCAGTCAGGCCGGTAATGTTGATGGTCGTTGCCGTACGGGCATCGCTTCCGAGTCCCGGAACCTGGACCTTGGACGCATCCGGCGAGTCGAAACCGAGTGGAACGCCTTTGAAAGCGAACCGGCTGAATCCGAGGCGTCCCTCCAAGACGACGCGGGATGTCACCAGATAGGTGGAATTGAGTGACAGGTTCTGGGCCACCAGATCGATGTTGTTGCCGCGACCGCCGCCTCCGAACGGGTTCTGTGCGGTCGTGATGTCGTTCGGGAAAATCTGGCCGGCATGATCATTCGAGTAGCGGCCAAACACGGCGCCTTTGTTTGCAAGGTTGTAATCGATGCGAATGTCACCCTGGTTGCCGTGTCGAGTCCATGGCGGGTTGTTGATGAAGTTGTTCGCAATCGCACTGGGGTTGGTGTTCGGTCTCGGCATGAAATCAAGAAAGTTCTTCACCAGTGGATCGAAGCGTGCCGCCGGAACACGGCGGTCTGGAAATGGATCGCGAATCGATCCTCCGGCAGGGTTCGCACGAGTGGTAGCGGGGTCATAAATCTGGCCGAACAGCCGGTTTGAAAAATCGCCGGAGGCGGCATCTTCGGCGGGCACTGAAGCGAGATACGTCAAAGCGCGAACTTGGCGCGTGCCCTGGTAATCGGCGAAGAAGAAGAGCCGGTTCTTGCGGATCGGTCCACCAAAGGTGCCGCCGAATTGATTCTGCCGGAATGCCGGGCGCCGCTGCCCATTCGCATTATTGAAGAAGTCATTGGCATCGAGCGCTGAGTTGCGGAAGAACTCGAAGAGGTTGCCGTGGTAGTCATTGGCGCCCGATCGCGTCTGCACGCTCACAACGCCGCCAGCCGCCCGTCCAAACTCCGAGGAGAAGTTTCCGGTCGCGACCTTGAATTCCTGAATGGCATCGATCACGGGCATTAGCACGATGCCTCCGCTGTTCCAGGCGCTTTCGTTATTGTCTACGCCATCCAGCACGAAATTGTTGTATCGCGTGGGCATGCCATTGGCTGTGAATGCCGTGGATCCCCGGAATTGATTGATCACCAGATTGTTCTGCGTATCTCCGGTCGCGCCCGGTGTGGTGCCGGTTGTGAGCTGCAGCAACTGCACGAAGTTACGGCCGTTCAGCGGCAGCATCTCGACTCGCCGGCGATCGATCACCTCGCTCGTCTCTCCATTCGCCGCATTCACCAAGGGAGCTTCCGCGGTTACCTCCAGCTTTTCACTGACACTGCCGACACGCAGCGTGATATCCGCGCGCAACTGCTGATCCACCTGCAGGGTGATCCCTTCCTGTGCGAATGTGTTGAAACCTGCTTGCTCCGCGATGACACGATAGGCGCCCAGCGGCAGGGATGGAAAACGGAAACTGCCGTCGCTCTGAGTCAGCATTTCACGGGTGTAATTCGTGTTTGTGTTCACCACAGTGACCTTGGCGCCAGCGATGGCGGCCTGTGTCGCATCCGTTACCGAGCCATAGATCGTGCCGGTGACGGCTTGGCCGAACAGACTTCTGCCGCTCGAGAAAAGCAAAGCGAAACAAAGCCAGGTCCTCATTACCGTGAACTCTATCACGTCACGGTGGAGGTTGCTGCTCCAGGATGGAGGTATACTTGTCTGCCAAATGAGACAGGCCCTTTTCGTCCTCAACCTGCTGCTTCTTGCCGGCTGCTCCACAGTCCCGCCCAAGCCTAACCGCGCGGCTCTGGCGGCCACACTCGACAAGCTCCTACGGACCGCGGTAGACCAGAAGAGCGTCCCGGGAGCTGTCGCAATCGTTGCAACCGGAGATGGCGTTGTTTACGATGGCGCCGCATCGATGAACAAGGACGCGATTTTCGCCATCGCATCCATGACGAAGCCCGTTACGTCGGTTGCCGTCATGCAACTGGTGGAAGCCGGTAAGGTGAACGTCGACGAGGCCGCATCCACATACGTGCCGGAGTTGGCGAAATCTTACGTGCTTGAAAACGGCAAACAGCGTGCGCCCAAGAATCCCGTCACCGTCCGTCATCTTCTCACGCACACATCCGGCTTTTCGTACGAGTTCATGAACCCGGAGATTTTCAAACTGGTGCAGAGCCGGAAGGTTCCCAGCGTGATGGCGGGGGGAGACGCGTTCCTCCGCGCGCCGCTGTTGTTCGATCCTGGTCAACGCTGGGAATATGGCATCAATACCGACTGGCTGGGGAGAATAGTGGAGAAGGTAAGCGGCCAGAACCTGGACCAGTATTTCCGTGTGAATATCTTTGAACCACTAGGAATGGAGGACAGTTTCTTCCAGGCACCAGAGGAGAAGAAAGGGCGCGTCGCGAAGCTCTATCAGCGCAAGGAGGATGGCAGCCTCGTGGAGCAACCGATGCTACCGGTGGTCGGAGGGACCTTTCTGAGCGGCGGAGGCGGGCTGTTATCGACTGCGGCCGACTACATCAAATTCAGCCAAGCCATCATGAGCGGCGGGCAGTTCGGAGGGAAGAGCATACTGAAGCCGGAGACCGTCGCGCTGATGGGGCAAAACCAGATTGGCGAATTGGGCATCAGTCCGTTCCGGAGCCTGCTGCCGCAACTTGCAAAAGATAACGGCGCCCTCCCAGGCCGGCTCGACAAGTTCGGTTTCGGCTTCGCGTTGAACAGCAAGGCGATCGAGCAGGGCCGTGGCGCGAACACCCTGGCGTGGGCCGGAATCTTTAACACGTTCTTTTGGATTGACCGTGAGAAGAAGGTCTGCGCAGTCCTCATGACCCACATGTCACCGGGTCTGGACGACGGTCCCGCGAAACTGCTTGAGGATTTTGACCACGCCGTCTACTCCTGGCTGCAATAAAATCCGTGGAAGGCACTGTGGATGTACAACCGGGATCGCCATCTTCGGGACGACTGGCTTCTAGAGAGACAATCAACGCAGTAACAAGAGAGTGGACAGTGGTAGTGGAATGATCCTAGGATCCTCCACTTTTGTGTCGTCGAGCATCGTGACCAATAGTCCGAAGGGCGCGTTGTAGTGCGCTTTCTCCACAAAAGACCGTAGCCCGAGTGTGTCGGAAAAGCCGATGTGGCGGCGATACTTGATCTCCACCGGGATCCGCTGCCCGCCCACGGTTAGCACATAGTCCACTTCTGGTTCGGCGCCTCGCTCCGGGAAATGGGTAACCTCGACACCACGAAGGGAACGGAAAAAGTAGCCGGCAGCGCTCTCGGCGGGAAGAATATATTTGACTCATCATTAAATTTGCCTTATAGTAGGTCTATGGCGAACGAACCAAAGACCTTGCAAGAAGCGGTCCTGTACTTTAGCGATGCCGATAACTGCCTCGCGTATCTTGTGGCTCGCCGCTGGCCGAAGGGGATCGTTTGCCCGACATGTGGCTCTAAAGAAGTCGGGTTTGTCGCGTCGCGTCGCTTGTTCCAGTGCAAGACGCGGCACCCCAAAGCGCAGTTCAGCATCAAACTCGGGACTATCTTTGAAGATTCCCCGCTCGGCCTTGAGAAGTGGCTTCCCGCGATGTGGATGATTGCCAGTGATCGCAACGGGATTTCTTCTTGGGAACTTCATCGCGCTCTCGGAGTCACGCAAAAGACAGCATGGTTCATGCTCCATCGGATTCGTCTTGCAATGCAGGATGAGCAGACTGGCGGCAAACTGGCCGGTGAAGTCGAGGTTGATGAGACGTTCATCGGCGGCAAGGCTCGTAATATGCACGCGGACAAGCGGTCCGAAAAGATCACTGGAACCGGCGGACAGGGCAAGGCGATTGTTGCGGCAGTTCTGGAGCGCGGCGGCAAGGTTCGCGCAAAGGTTGTCGGTACGCGCCGCAAGCCCGAACTGCAAGCGATGGTTCGCGAACATGTAGAGCCCGGTTCCGCACTCTACAGCGATGCGCTGAAGTCCTATGAAGGCTTGGGTGAGTTCGCCCATCAGGTTATCGACCACGCCATCGCTTATGTTGACGGGAACGTTCACACGAACAATTGCGAGAACTTCTGGAGCCTGCTCAAGCGGGGATTGAAGGGAACTTACGTCAGCGTCGAGCCGTTCCACTTGTTCCGCTACGTCGATGAACAAGCGTTCCGCTACAACAATCGTCTTCCGATGGAAGATTCGGAGAGGTTCACCTTTCTTGTTCGCAAGGCGATTGGCAAGCGCCTTACGTATGCCGAACTGATCGGCAAGCCGGAGGGAGAAAAACCGTTCTAAGCGGCAGGGCCGTGGGAAGCGGAAGGCTTGACCTTTCGCTTCGGCCCGCGTTTCTTCGGATTCGCATCCGCTCGTTTGCGGTACTCTTCCTCGCGGCGCTTCATTTCTTCGCGCGACACCGCTAACACGCGGTCCACGAGATCTGTGAATCGATCGTACTCGGCTGAGTGTTTCACTCGTTCCCACTTTACCTCACTTCAGCGCAGCTATCACTTTGTCCGTGAATGGTTCCGTTCGGATACTGTCACGATCAATCACACCCGCACAATCACCTATGGCCTCTGCTGCCTTTGCTATAACCTCCTCAGCCTTCGCCACATCTTGGAGCGTATCGGCTAATTTCTGGCAGTAGGTCTCCATCGCGTTCGCCGTTATGTTTGGCATTTGGTAACCGGCTATCAAAAGGCGCATTGCCAGGATGATGTGGTATCGTGCGGGCTTGTATTTCGGGTCTAGCTTCCCGTTCCTGAACATGAACTCTAGCCGATAGAGCGCCAGAGCGGCGATGTAATACGAGTCCATTTTCTGATTCTTCGCAAATATCCAGGTTCCTACCTTCGCCTTCAGACGGCCAAAGTTTCTCGTCGTTGCGTGCGGCTCGTTCAAGAACATCGCCGCAAAGGCTCGAATCATGTTCGAAAATGTGATAATCCGAGTTTTCTCAATCGACAATGAAGTGTATTGCCCGTCGCGACGCTCGAAGTATAGCCGCTGCGCGATAGGGTACGAAGCGAAGTAAAGTTCTAAGCTCTTAGGGAACTCTTGCGATGCAAAAAACTGTTCTTCGTCAACCGTGGTCTGCCGATTGGTCGCCTTAATTACTGCTCTCGTCACTTCTTCGTCCTTGGTGGCGATAAGCCGGATTGGGACTACTACGTCGTCCGTCAAGTCGGCCCGCTTGCCATAGAGAACATTGCTTGTCTGGCAACCATTCACAATCTGGTAGTCTTCTATGTGAAATTTATCCCCTGTTCTGTTCAGTTCACGCGCGATCACGGTGACTCCGTTATTCATTAATACGAACAGGTTTCTTTGGCTAGAACTAAGTGTTTCCTTAATTTCTGAATTCACCTTATTATCCTCTCCCTGCCAATCCCGAACGTTGTCGAAGAAGAGGCGAACCAGAAGATTCCCGGTATCATCAATGATTATTTTCTTGAACTCCGTCCACGGCAGAAAACCAAAGAATGCCTGTTCAACGTTCGGAATATCAGGCTTCACGGTAATCTGGCTGACAAAGTTGAAGTCGCTTGATACAGCATTCTTAGTCCTCCGGTAGAGTTCCTGAATCCGATCAGCCCCAATGGGGTCGAAGGACACTTCGCGAAACAAACTAGCAGCCACCAAATCTGATTTCGCCGTTGCAATTCTTGCCTCTGGCGTGCTTTCTCCGGTCCACTTCCCAGTTGTAACGTAGTAAAGCCTGCAAATCGGATTTCCCTTCTTGAATTTGCTCCCGTATTTGTAAACCTCTTGAATGATCTCAGCCACTGCGGATACCTTGGCATTCCTGTTAAGTTGTGGCTGCTCGTTAAATAGGTCACGGCAGCCAAACCCGAAGGTGCCGATTTTAGAGGAATCAAAACCAGAAGTCGTTTCTGCTTGGACCAAAAGGAAGGCAACATCAAGATATGAGGCGGCGACGTTCACTTCTTTGAAATCGTCAATGTCAGTTATCAACTTCCCATTGACGATGATCGCGACGGCATCAATACCGGTGTCTCCGCCCTGTTTGGATGACGAATCATCCCCGACGACCAAATCGACCGTATCAAACGTTTCTGTATGCTCGCGTTTAACGATGGAGTAACAGGCGAAGTGCTCAAACCGCTTACTCTCTGACAATGCCAACAAGGAATACTCTGTGGAGAACTCGTTCAGTAGCGATTCGGTGATTTTATCCATAGTCGTGCGGCCTCCGCTGATCTCTAGCCGCCGCAGGTCGGTTGGGCTGAGAGAACTCAGCATAGCCCACCACCACATGATGAGTCAAATATATTCTTGCCCTCTCGGCGATATGGCCCGCGAGATCGGCGAGATGGGGGTTTGTATCCAATTCCGGAAGGGAGAGCGGAACAACTTTCTGCAGCCAGGCCGCCCGAAGCACGTGATCAAAAAGACAAAGCTTGGATGCGCCCCTCCGTTTCTTCAGCCGCAATTCCAAAGGCTCAATCAACCGCATCAGCAGTGTGCCATCCAGGAACTTCAGATAGGTCAGGATCCTTTGCCAACCGATATTGGCGTTCGTGGTCCTGCGAATCTCTTCGACGTAGAGAGCCTGACCCGGCGCTTGACCCGCATAACGGCAGGTGAGCCGGAAGACCTCTTCGAGCAGATGCTCGTCCGCTTCTGGCCACAGGGTCTCATGCGAAGATCGTGCCGGATGGCCCGTTGGATGACGGTTTCGTTCAGGAAGGCCGAGAGCGTCTCCCATGGCTCCTCGGAGCGCGCCCGGGCCACGGGGTAGGCGCCCCTTTCCGAGAACGCCCTGAAGGTTTGGAGGCGCACGGGCGCGTGCTCTTCACCAAATTGCCGGAGACGGTCCAAGTCGCTTTCTCCCGCAGTGGAGCTGTTCCGTTGCCCGGAAGGAACGGATCGATGGTACCGAATCCCCGCATCTGCGCGATTTCCCGCAACCGGAGAGGACCGAGATCGAAGGTTGTTACCCGGCCCGCAAGACTATCCCTGCCCGCTTCGATCCGCAATGCGGAACTGCCTGTTACGAGCACCCGCACCGGATTCATGTCGACCAGCTACTTGAGTTGTGGGGCCCAGTCATCGAGGTTCTGGACTTCGTCTAAGAGGATGTAGATCCTACGGCCATCTCTTGCGGCCTGGTGAAAGCCGGATCGAACGATGTGCTTCGAAAACCAGCGGGCCAACTCAAGAAGAGGCTGTTGACTTCACGGAAGGCCGGTAATTCATCAAACTGCACGCGTAGAATTTGCTAGGGATGGACGCCATTTCGCAACAAGTGATCGATGATTTGATTCAGCAGAGTTGTCTTGCCAACCTGCCTTGGCCCACAGAGGATCTGGACCGGAGTCAGACCGCTTAGCAAGCCTTCCAAAACTGGAGCAAACAACCACCGTTTGAGGTGCGGAAGACCAAATACGGATTCTCCCCTCCACCACGGATTTCCATCGCGTACGGCGAGTTCGACATCGCGCGGAAGCATTGAAGAGAGCGTCTCTTGGGGCATGGGACGGTTAATTGTAGCGTCTTGTGGTAGTCGCGAGGCTCGCTACCGTGTATCTCGACACTTTGCCGGGCTATTCTTTGGACCATAGATGCGATACGATCGACTCCTGATGAACCGCCGCCAGTTTCTATCCACTCTCGCCGCCGCCCCCCTCGCGGCCGCTGATCCCAAACCCAACATCGTTCTCCTGTTTGGTGACGATCTCGGCCGTACCGACATCGGCTGCTACGGCGGCCAGGAGATCCCCACCCCGCACATCGATTCCATCGCTCGCCACGGCGTGCGCTTCACGGACGGTTATGTGTCGTGCCCGTACTGCAGCCCCACTCGGGCGGGCCTCATGACCGGCCGCTACCAGACCCATTTCGGCCACGAGTTCAATCCTGGCCCCGCCGGCCAGAGCGCTGATACCTTCGGCCTCCCGCTCACCGAAACCGCCATGCCAAAGCGTATGAAGGACCTCGGTTACCGCACCGGCATGTTCGGCAAATGGCACCTCGGCTATCGTGAACCCTACCGGCCGCTCAAGCGCGGTTTTGACGAATTCTACGGCTTTCTCGGCGGCGCACACAGCTATCTCAACGCCAAGGCCGATCCCGCCAATCCCATCTACGATGGCGACCAACCGGTCGAATCCGTCGAGTACACCACCGACGAATTCGCTCGCCGTGCCGTCAGGTTCATCGATGCGAACAAAGACCGCCCCTTCTTCCTTTATGTGCCCTTCAACGCCGTGCACGGCCCTATGGAGTCTTTAAAGAAATACGAAGACCGGTTCAGCAGCATCACCGACCCTCGCCGCCGTACTTATGCCGCCATGCTATCAGCGCTGGATGACAACGTCGGACTCGTGCTCAATGCGCTCGAACGCCATAAGCTGACCAACAATACCCTGGTTGTCTTCCTGACCGATAATGGTGGACCGACGCAAGGCAACACCTCGCGCAACGATCCACTGCGCGGCGTGAAGGCTCAGGTCTATGAGGGCGGCTTCCGCATCCCATTCCTGATGCAATGGCCCGGTCACGTCCCCAAGGGGAAGGTGTATTCCAACCCGGTTATCGCGCTCGATTTGCTGCCCACCTTCGTCGCCGCTGCCGGTGGCAAGCCGGATGCCTCCTGGAAACTGGACGGCGTCAATCTCCTTCCGTTCGTTCACGGCAAGGATAAGGGCAAGCCGCACGAGCGCCTGTTCTGGCGCTTCGGGCAGCAATGGGCCATGCGCGAAGGCGACTGGAAACTCGTCTCCACCGGCGGGCCGCCAGAGCTCTTCAACCTCAAGTCTGACATCAGCGAGTCCAACGATCTCTCGAACGCCGAAAAGGCCCGCGTCCAATCCATGTCCGCCGCCTGGGAAGCCTGGAACAAGAATAACCTCCCGCCCCTCTGGATCCCCCAGCGCGCCGGCCAGAAGAAAAGGAAGAAGGCGTAGCGCGCCGAAGTCGGGCACGCTGGAGGAGCTTCAGCTCCAGATCCGGGAATTCCAAGGCTCAAGCTCCGCTCGGGATATATCCCACCCTCCAGAAATCCTGAAAATGCTCTCAGGCAAAGGCCGAGCTCCGCCGATCATACCGATCAGGAGGACATCTGCCGATGCTTGGCTCTCTTTTTTTGCTGCTGGTCAGTGCGTCGAGTGCGGCCGCGGCGAATCTCATCCACGTGGAAAGCAAAGTGGACGGCCGCACGTACTTGATCGATGTTGATAGCCTGGCGATTCGCAACAAGCTCTATTCGGTGGCAGGCGTAAACACAAGTGTCTCCACGGTGCCGGCCTGGCTGCTTCCCTACGCAGGCGCCGCGCCTACGAAGGTCTTCCGCTCCGCCATCAATGGCGAGACCATCATGGCGGATTTCCAGACTGGCGGCACAATGCGGCAAGTAGCCGATTACTACGACCAGCTTCTACGCTCGCGGCAGTTCCAGATCAAGAATCGCAGTGACAAGTTTGCGGGACAGATCTCCGTGCAGGCAGACAACGGGACAGAAAGTGCCGCCATCCGGGTTTCAGAGCAGAACGGAGCGGTCCAGCTTCACGTGACCTATGGCATCCGCCGGCAAGGAGTCATCGGCGGAGCTGTTCCGAAGATGCAACTGGTAGCTAGCACCTACGACGACACCAATGGCATTCTTTACTTGCGCGATCAGCTTTCGGGAAAGGATTTTTACTTGCGCAAGCGCGCCATCGTCAACGAAGACTACAACCAGTTGGAGGAACATCAGCTGACGCTGCGCCAATTTCCCGATTGGTTGGTCCTATATCCTGGCGCGACGGTTCGCCGGCCCGTGCATCCATGCCCGCGAAAACTGGGCGAGCCGCCCGCGCTGTGCGCGTCGCTCGAGACCACTGCACATCCGAATCAGATCTGGGAGTTCTATGAGGATGCGGTCAAGCACGAAGGATTCAGCTTTTATAAGAGCGGCACGAACTTGGACATCCTCGCCAGCGACATCCTCACCGTGCGGGTGGAGGTTTTCCACACCAAGAAGCGCGAGAAGGTCCGGATCGATGGCAACAGAATGTTTTCGAAGAACGTAGTGCTTCACATGAAGTGGAGCCAACTGCCGCCGCTGATCGACATCCCTGATCCGGATGAGGAAACGTTCGAAGATCGGGTCCGGAAGCACCGGTCGATGCGGGAACTCACCCCGCAAACTGGAGATTCCGATACGATGCCGCAGGTGATGACGCCGTCCGGAAGCCGTTCGCGGCTGCCCAGGAGATAGCCGCAGCGCAACCCATCACGCCTCCCGAGTCCTAGAAAAGAAACTTCAATGCAAATTGGATCCTCCGCGGCGCCCTCGCGGTGGTCACCAGGCCATATTGCGGCGACGCGACGTTGCCGTTCGGGTTGCCGAATTGCGCGTGATTGAAGGTGTTGAATGCCTCGGCGCGGAACTGCAACTGCATCCCCTCGCGAGCCGGAATACGGAAGTTCTTGTGAATGCCCACGTCCCAGTTCTGGAAGCCCGGTCCAAACTGGACGTTCCTGCCAGTGTTACCGAAGAAGCCCGTGAGAGGAGCCTGAAAGCACGACCTGTTGAAATACAGGCCGCCATTGTTGCGCAGATTGCCGGCGAGCGAATCGTCGCGCCCATCGCAAACCCGATTGGGCAAATGGGTCACAAACGGACTACCGGTCGTAGCGGGCACCGAAAGATCGAACGGGCTTCCCGTCTGCAAGCTGGCGAGGGCCGAGACCGTCCAGCCACCAACCAGTGCGTCGACCGCCGGATGTATGCGTCCGCCAAAGCGGCGGCCTTGGCCGGCCGGCAGATCGTAGACGGCGCCGACGGTCACACGGTGCCGCTGATCAAATGCCGCGGGCCCCTTGTCGCAGGCGCGGCAATCCGTGATCTGCGCATTGGTGGAGGCACTGCCCTCCCAACTATCGTTGATCGCCTTGGACAGCGTGTACTCGAAGTTCAGATTCAGACCGCCGCGCGAGCGATGCTGCCACTTGGCGAGCAACGCATGATAGGAGGAGTTGCCGTTGAAATCGGCGCGCAATAAACTCGTGTAGCGCTGCCACGGACGCCTGGCTGGGTCGCAGCGCAAGTCCGAACCCACGCGGCACTGATTGAAGTCGTAGCGATTCTGAAGCGCGTGGCTGCTCGATCCCAGATAGGCCAGCTCAACCAGGTTGTCGGAGGCGAGCGAATGCTGGATGGAGAGATTCCACTGCTGCATGTATGGATCGCGGCCATGCTGGTTGATGAGAAATGGCGCAGCGCCTTGCAGCCGCGACGCGTACTCGTTGTTCAAGGGCACTTGCGGCGTCGCCGGAAACACGTTCTGACCCAGCGTGTAGGCGGCCCGCGGATCGAACTGGTTCTGCACCAGGTCGACGCTATCGTTGAACGGGGGACCCACCATGCCGAACTGGAGCTCGATCAGGCGCGTGTCGCTGTAGTAGATTCCCGCACCAGCGCGAATCACGGTGCGTGGAAGGAAATGCGGCTGCCAGGCGAAACCGAGGCGCGGGGTCCAGTTGTTTGCATCCCGGCTGAGCAACTTCGGGTCCACCTGTCCCAGCGCTGCGAACGTAAGCAGACCGGTCGATTCGTCGAAGCCGTGCGGCAACTGACGCGCGGAGCCCTGCGGATTGGGAACCTGAGCGAAGAAGTAGGAGACGCCATAGTTCAGTGTCAGCGTGCGGGTCGCTTTCCAACTGTCCTGGAAGTACGGCATGCTTTGGAGGAAGCGGTATGGCAGCATAGGCAGCCCCCGGAAGGAGCCCGTGGTCGGATTTCCGAGCAGGAAATCGGCGAAGGAGTTGCCGTTGTTGGTTCGCTGTGGCGCAAGCCTGCCCAGTGCGTCCGGGGCAAGTTGCGCCGTGAAAGTCCGCTGGAATCCAACACTGCCAACCGCGCCGGCGTTGGCGTTCTGCTGCCAGGTGCGCCGGTACCGAAGGCTGTTTCCGAACTGGAAGTTGTGCTTGCCGCGCAGCCAGTTCACTCCCTCGTCAAGCTGGTAGTTGTTGTCGATGTTGCCCAGATCGCCGCTGGAGCGGCCGAACCCGCCATATTCAGTGAAGCCGACGCCGCTGATGCCGCGCTTGTCGAGTGTATTGCGGATTCCAATCTCGGTCTCCAGAATCGGCCCGAGCTGCACGCCCTCATTGCTGAACAGCGCCACGTTGCGCGACACGCCGAGGCGAACGGTGTTGACTAGCGCCGGCGAGACCGTCCAGGTGTGCTGGACCATGCCCAGTTGTGTCTGGTTCGGATAAAAGGCTCCGGCATAGGGCTGAAGGCTCCCCTGGATCGCCGGGCTATCCTGCCACATCCACTGCCCGAACACCGTCTGATTCTGGCTAATGGCGTAATCCAAGCGGACGCTGTATTGATCGTCGTCAAGTGTGTTGCGCGGATTGCCGAACAGATTCTGGGGGCGCTGCGCCAGGGTGCTGCCCGGGAGATAGTACGCAAGCAGTTTTGTGGCCACCGGATTAATGCGGTTCGTGGGAATAGTCTGGTTCGGGAACGGCTGCCGGCGGTTGGTGTCCGCGCTGAACGTGTTCGGGTCGTAGATGATTTCCTCGACCTCGCGCAAATCGCCGCCGAACATGGCGCGCGTGGGTGTGTAAGCGCGCGCTGAAAGCGCCGTGATCTCACGCAACCCTTCGTAGTGTGTGTAGAACCAAAGCCGATCTTTGATCAGACGTCCGCCGGCTGAGAACCCGTATTGGTTGCGCTTCAGATCTTCCGCCGCCGGCGCGAAATAATTCCGCGCATCCAACTGCTTATTGCGGAGGAACCATAGCACCTGACCGTGGTACTCGTTGCCGCCTCCCTTCGTGGTCACGTTGACCAGCCCTGGATTCGGACCCTGGTCCGGCATGAAGAAGCTCTGCTGCACCTTGAACTGGTCGATGTCGCTGATGGAGAGATTCAGCGACAGCTCACCGAGGCGCCCGCCGCGAACGGCGATACCGTTGATGAGGTAACCGCTGGCGGCAGCCATGTTGCCCGTAATGACAACCGAGCGGCCTGGGTGGCCTGTCTGCGAGGCGACATCGGCCCGGCCGATGGCCTCCGTGGAACCAGCCGCTCCCAAGGCAAGCTGAAGAAAGTTGCGGCCATTGAGGGGCAGCGCGTCTACTCGCTCCGAATCGACCACGGTGCCGATCGTGTTGGACTCGCTTTCGAGCAAGATCTGCCGCTCGCTCGAGACGGTCATCACCGTACTCACGTGGCCCACCTTCAGCTCCACATTGACCGTTGCGAACTGGCCCACCTCGACGCTGACATCATTCAGCTCATAGGTGTCGAAGCCGTCCTTGGAAACGCGCAGGCTATAGACACCGGCGGGAATGATGGGGAACACGTAACGGCCGGCTTCATTGCTCGAGGTCTCCCGTGACAGGCCGCGCGCGACGTCCTTCAAGCTCACCTTCGCGCCAGGCACCAACGCTCCGGTATTGTCGGTGACCATACCGTTGAACGCTGCGTTGCCGAGCGTGGTCTGCGCCATAGCCCGAGCCCCAAGGACCAGGCAAAGACACATATGTTGCACTTTGATTGGGAATCGCCCTCTAGTTTGCATCTTGTCCATTTTGAAATCGCCCATCAGTATACACTCGTTTCTCCATCGTCGACCTGTCGCCGTGGTAACTGCAGACCGGGCCAAAGGCTGAGCACAAACGGGCCGGCAGCTCACATGGCTAAAGAACCGGCTCCCATCCGCCGATGAAACGCTCAGATGTCCACTGCCCTCAGTGTCGATAGCCTCGCCCTGTCGCAATCGCGCTCCTTGGCGCTCCGGCTCCTGGCCGGTTCCACCGTCTTTCTCAGCGCGTTTCTACTGTTCCAGGTGCAGCCGATGCTCGCCAAGACGATTCTCCCCTGGTTCGGAGGAACAGCGGCCGTGTGGACTACGTGCATGCTCTTCTTTCAGTGCACACTGTTCTTGGGCTACGGCTACGCACATCTGTTGACACGCGTGCGTCCTGCCGCCCAGGCGCTGATTCACTCCACGCTCCTGCTATCGAGTCTTGCCCTGCTGCC
>Ga0187893_10001502_pt1 | contig 55761 bp, 50 predicted proteins | sample MA1701074metaG_FD_139574 | JGI IMG/M metagenome (GOLD analysis project Ga0187893, IMG submission 139574) | White microbial mat communities from a basaltic lava cave in the Kipuka Kanohina Cave System on the Island of Hawaii, USA - MA170107-4 metaG ...
AAGGGGGCTATTGGGGGGAAACTCGGCTCTGATTGTTACCACAAGCTCTTCTTACCGTCAAATACTTCGAGTGACGGTAGTTGCCGAAGAGTGAAATTGAAAAGTGAGAGTTCACAGAAAAGCCCCGAGAGGCGGCCGACTTCTGAAGTTGTGAAAAGAAACCTAAACTTTAGCCACAGATTAACGCGGATGACACGGGTCAAAAACAATAGTAAAAGAGCTATCTCCATGCGAAACTCTGAGGACTATCGCCTGGCTTGAACTCCAAGTTTGGGTTAAGACTTTACCCAATCGAGAATACTCTCGACCAAAAAAAGAGGGAGACAAAAGCCACTTGGCTCTGTCTCCCGCTAAGGACACCGCGCCCTGTTAATCAGTTGATCCGCCGGCGCCTTACCGCTGGCGTTCCTCGTGTGGGGCCTATATCACCTGCCTGCACTGTGGGTCGGGGCGGCGGCGGAGTTGCCCCACGAGGCACAATCCACAATTCAACACAATCCTCCTCGCGGTAGCCGCCATTGATTACCACGAGCCGGGAGTTGTCGATCCCGCGCTGCTGTATGAGATAGTCGCGCGCACGCGCGCCCAATCGATTTGCCTCGCCGGAGCGACTGGAGCGCCCCCCGTAAGCGATGATGTAACCCGTCGTCGAGGGATCGTTTTGCAGCTCGACAGCCAGGTTGTCCAAGCGAGCTTTTTGATCGTCAAAGGTGCAATTGCAACAAACATCAAATTCTCGCGCGGGATTCTCGCGCGAAGGCGGAGCGGGAATAAAGGTCGATGCCTGAGCCACCTGACGGCACATCGGCTCGCCTGACCCATCATCAACAGCCAGAGTCGCCGTGATGCGCTGGCTGCCAAACCCGGTGGAATCGACAGAGATTGTCGGCGTACCCGACCCGCTGAGTATTCTGGCGTTTCCCGGACTTACGGTCCAGGCATATTTGAGCGGCGATGTTCCACTATAGGTCACATCCGCGGTGTAAGTGATGATCTCACCTTCGGCTACGGACGAAGGTGCGGAGAGGTTTATCGGAAAAGGGCAAGGAGACAGAGGCGGCGGTTGTCCAGGTCTGTAATTGAGAGTTACACACTTGATACGACCGGCTTCCAAACTAATTTCGCGCGTCCAGCGTCGGCCGTCCGGCAAAATAATTACCACCGTGTGGAGCCCGGGATCGAGATTCCACGAGCGCCAATCGCTGGTTGTTGTCGTACCTTCAGGCCTGCCATCAATCTCAATCGGGTAGCTGTCGGGTCTCGTCACCACTTTGACGACGCCATATTTTGGCGGCTTCTTTTTAGCAAATGCGACGGAAGCCTGATGAGTTGCGCAGAATGTTAAAGCCAGCAATATTGCACAGGCGAGCCTGCCACAGGCAAAAGATCTTTTCGGGGCCATGCGAAATGTCATGATACTCGGCCCTCCCCCAGGCGTTGGTTCTGGGCCGCAAGTTTGGCTCGTGTGTGGCGCCGGCGCAGCCCAGCGCCGAACGCAACCAGGCTAGTTCCAAGCAACAACAGCGATCCCGGCTCTGGCGTAGGGGTCGGAGGGGTAGGAGTTGGCATTGACGACGGCGGCTCTGGAGTTAATGGCGGAAGGTCATCGCTATCGATAAAGATAAACGGAATTCCGGCAAGGAAAATCAGAGGCCATCGTGGAAATCCGCCCTCGACCCAAATATCACCACAGTCGCAAATCGTTCCATCGACCTCACCTTCAACAACTACCTCAACACCCTTCTGAGGATCTTGGAAGTTGACTCCAAGTCCTTCGAATAGTGAGCCAGGCGAGGCGACGGCCTTCGCGGATGTTGCAGGATCAACGTTCGACCCTGAACTGGTTACGGAACCACTCAGACGGAGGTCTGGAGGACTCTGAAGGCTGCTGATGACCTGAACAACCTCGTTAATCATCACTGGGCTTGCTTGCACACGGATGCTAGTGACGAAGAGAAAGCTCAGGATAACAGCAATAATGATGAACGCTCGACTCATTCCTTATCGGTAACTCAAACTCTTTTGGTAATAGTAAGAGAGGCTCAATAACTCATGATTTCCAAGTAATTAACTGATGCGAAGCCTCTTTGCTACACCATCACGACCCAAGACTCGAGTACCTGGATAGACCGCTCGGAAAAGTAGGTTGTCGGGGCGGCGCCTGAATCCAATTGAATGGGAAGGAGCCTGGCAACAACTTAAAAACTTCAGCCCGGCCGACCATTTTCATAAGGACATGAGGGCACGTAACCACCATGACCGCAATTTGCGGTCCACGAATCGTTCAAATGCGAATTCATCATCACAGACAGCAAAAGCCCGCTCTTGCAGAGACCGAGGAAGACCACCGTCCGGATTTGTCCAGATCCCAGATTATGATTCTAGACTTTGGAAGGATTAAAGGTGTTGGCAGATGTTTGGCGTGAGCAAAAAAAGCCGAGTGCGATATTTCGTGACCGACTCGGCTTTGCTGATTTGTCCACACAAAGTAAATGTAGGAAGTGCCGCGCTCGAGATCGCGATTTCAAAATCCTACCGAGGTGATTTTGAGACCTCGACTAGTCGCTGTCGCTGGCGCTGGCCGCTTCAGCCTTGCGGCTCTCGTCGCGCAAGACCGCCTTGCGCGATAGCTTGATCTTGTTTCCTTCTTTGCCGATGCACTTGACCAGGATCTGCTGTCCTTCTTTCAACTCATCACGAACGTCTTTCACGCGGCGATCAGCAATTTCTGAGATGTGCAGAAGGCCATCTGTTCCGGGAAAGATCTCTACAAAGGCTCCAAAGTCCACGATCCGCGAAACTGTTCCCAGGTAGCTTTGGCCAACCTCTGCTTCGGCAGTCAATCCGCGAATACGCGCAACTGCAGCTTCGGCGGCATCGCCGTTGGGAGTAGCAATCGAGATCGTTCCATCATCCGACACGTCAATCTTGGCGCCCGTTTCTTCCACGAGCGAACGAATAATCTTGCCGCCCGGTCCAATCACGTCCCGAATCTTGTCCGGGTTGATCTTGATTTGGATGATGCGTGGAGCATAGGACGAAATCTCGGAGCGTGGTTGCTCAAGTGTTTGCGACATTACACCTAAAATGTACATGCGGCCTTTTTTTGCCTGCTCGAGCGCTTCGGCCATGATCTGGGCGTTGATGCCGCCAATTTTAATGTCCATTTGGAGAGCAGTAATGCCGTCTTTAGTCCCGGCTACCTTGAAATCCATGTCGCCATAATGATCCTCGGCGCCGGCAATATCCGTCAGAATGGCGTACTTATTCCCTTCCATTACGAGACCCATGGCCACGCCGGCGACGGGTGCTTTCAAGGGCACGCCGGCATCCATCAAAGAGAGAATTCCTCCGCAAACGGTGGCCATAGACGATGAGCCATTTGATTCTGTGATATCGGAGACTATTCGAATTGTGTAGGGGAATAACGACTCGTCCGGAAGCACGGCTTCGATGGCGCGGCGCGAAAGCGCACCGTGTCCGATTTCACGTCGCCCAGGACTTCCAAATCTCCCTACCTCGCCCACCGAGAAATGTGGAAAGTTGTAGTTAAGCATGAACCTGCGCTTGACCTCGCCCTTTTCCAGGTCATCGAGGAACTGCTCGTCCTCCTTGGTTCCCAGCGTGGTGCTGACGAGAGCCTGCGTCTCACCCCGCGTAAACAACGCCGAACCGTGCACCCGTGGCAGCCAACCCACCATGCAGTCGATGGGACGAATCTCCGAAAAACGACGGCCATCCGGACGCCGGCGCTTATTGAGAATATCTTCGCGGAAAAGCTTCTCCTTCAGATGGTCGAATATCAGTTTAGCCATCTGTCGCCGTTCGGGTTCGTCCTCGGGATAGCCTTCGACGACTTCCTTTTTCAGGGCGTCTACCGCCGCGTAACTGTCGCGCTTTTCCTGATTGGTCGTGTCCAGAGCGAATCGCAACCGATCAACATAGTTTCTCTCAATCTCGCCGAGCATCTCCTCGTTGATGACAACGGGGGTCACATCGCGCTTCGTAATATCGAGCGCCTTGTACAACTCATGCTGCCAACGGCATAGACGGTTGATCTCCTTGTGCGCAAGCATTAAGGCCTCAACCATAATTTCCTCGGAAACTTCCTGCGCCCCTGCCTCGACCATGACGATGGCCTCTTCCGTGCCCGCGACGATGAGGTTGAGACGTGATTCGCGCACCTCGTCGTAGGTGGGATTGATGATGTAGCGGCCCTCAATCAAACCCACACGCACGCCGGCAATAGGATTCATGAACGGGATGTCAGAAAGGTAGAGCGCACAGGAGGCGCCCGTGATTGCAATTACGTCAGGATTATTATCAGGATCAGCAGAGATCACACTGGCAATTACTTGAGTTTCGTTGCGATAGCCTTCGGCAAACAATGGCCGGCAGGGCCGGTCAATCAACCGGCTGGTCAAAATTTCCTTTTCATTGGGCCGCCCTTCGCGGCGAAAATAGTTTCCGGGAATGCGCCCGGCCGCAAACTGGGATTCACGATATTCAACCGTCAACGGAAAGAAATCCACCCCTTCTCTTACGGTGGGCGCACCCACGGCAGCCACTAGTAACATCGTGTCCCCATAGCGAATCACGACCGCGCCGTCAGCTTGTTTGGCTATGCGGCCGGTTTCTACGGTGAGTTCCTGGTCACCTAACTTGATCGATTCTTTAAGATACTTCTTAACTGGCATGTTCTTTGTCTCCTTCAGACAACTACGCCTGAGATCAGGCGCGCGGGCGTCTCATCCGCCTCGCATTGGTTTGGAATTTGTAGTTTCGTGAACCCCGGCAACGTGAAGCTTTGGGGATTAGAAAAACCTGATTTATTGAAAAGGCGGCACGAGCCTCTTACCGTGAAGCTCATGCCGCCTTTGCTTTTAACTCTTAGGCCTAACACGTCAGCTTGCTACCAGTCAATCGCCGTCACGTTCGGCACTGCCGCAAGCTCTTCGATAGACGCGGGCTTTTTAAACTGAGAACCGAAGATTTCTCGGTTGCACTTGTGGCCGCGTCTCAACGACGCAGCCCCAGACGGCTCACTACCTCGTGATAACGCTCGATATCAGTCCGTTTCAGGTAATCCAGCATACTTCTACGCTGCGAGACCATCTTCAGCAGGCCGCGCCGCGAATGATTATCTTTCTTGTGCTTTTTGAAATGCTCGGTGAGCTCGTTGATTCTCTTGCTTAACAAAGCTACCTGAACCTGGGGTGAGCCGGTGTCGGCCTCATGGGTGCGGAAGTCACTTACAATTTGCTCCTTCGTCTCTTTTGCTAACGCCACTTGCTTGGATGATCCTCCTCGGCAGCAGTAATCCGTCTAAAGACGGCAACCGCTAGACTTAAAAAACGGTTAAATGTAGCACGGCCCTTCTAACACTGTCCAGCCGGCCTGAAACCGGGGAACTCGACCCACAGCCGAGCGGCTTATATAGGTCTTAATAGGCCTTATTTGCTACCATCTCCAACCTGAATCAGATTTCTTCGGAGAAAGTTAAATGCCATCGACACAACCCAGAATCGTCATCATCGGCGGCGGATTTGGCGGACTCTTTACTGCTCTGGAGTTAAGGGGGGCCGGCGTCGTCACGCTGGTCACGGACGAAGACCATTTTCTGTTCACCCCGATGCTTTACGAGTACCTCAGCGGCGAGGTCGAAGAATGGCATATCGCACCCAAGTATCAGGAGTTGCTCGATGAGGACATAGAGCTTATTCGCAGCCCGGTAACAAACATTGACCTCGCTTTAAAGCGAGTCACGGTCAATGACCGCAACGCACCCATAGACTACGACTTTCTCGTGCTGGCTGTTGGCGGGGTAACAAACTTTGCCGGCGTTCCGGGCGCCGAGCAGTTTACTTTTCCCTTTCGCAAGATTGCCCACGCGGATGCCCTTCGCCGGCGCATGGTAGAGGCGCTCGATCATGTACCTCCGAATCTGCCACCGCAGGATACCCGGCGGGCGCTCACTTTTGCCGTCGTGGGCGCCGGCGCCAGCGGTGTCGAGCTATCCACGAAGATGGCGGACCTGTTGCGCGATGCCTTCGAGCGCCGAGCCTTGACCGGCGAGCCGCGAGTGCTGGTAATCGAGATGGGCGACAAAGTTGTGCCGGGGATGGGTGACCCGATCCGAGACTTTGTCGAAGACGCGCTGCAGAAATCGAGGGTCGAGGTTCATACTCTTACTCGGGTTGTAAGTGTCACCAAAAACGCGTTGACGGTCGAGCACAATGAGGTCGAAACAGAGCTGGAAGCTGCGGCCATTGTCTGGACTGGCGGCGTTCGGGTTAACCCTCTGATTGAAAACCTCGAAATCGAAAAAACCAATCGTGGTTTGATAGTTGTCGAGCCGACTTTACAACTGCGATCGCACGAAAACGTTTTTGCCCTCGGCGATATCGCATTTTTTAAGGACGCCACTCCGGTATTGGCCGGCACCGCGCAACTTGCGTTTCAACAAGCGCAACTGGCAGCGAGCAACATCCGCGCGCAGATCTCCGGTCGCCAACTGCGGACGCAGCATTTTGAAGAACTGGGCGAAGTAGTCAGCCTGGGCACGGAACGCGCCGCCGTGCTGTCGGGAGGCAAAGCGTTTGGCGGGCCGATCGCGCGTCAGGCTCGTTTTGCGCTGTACACGTCGCGCCTGCCTACCTGGCACCACCGGCTGCGAGTGGGAGCGAGTTGGTTTTTTGAAGGAACATCACCACGTCCCCTGGTGCCCCTTGGTTTGAGACAAGTCAGTTAGTATGGGAACACCGATTTATTGAGATGAGGCGGATCATGACAGTGTCTAAATTACTTCTGCTGACTGTGGTCGCTCTGGCAGCGATCAGTTGCGCTACCCGACAAGATCCAAATTCAAATTCGACCTCTAACCCCTCGGCTCCAATTTCGTCAGGAGCAGCTACGCCGGGGCCGATCTCTGAAGAGACTGCTGTTCCCGTCACGCTCCCCGTTCTTAATGCCCTATTTGCGGATGAGGCGTTCAAGGCCGAGCTCAAATCCAAACTACAACTAAGCGAAGAGCAAATCGCCAGGTTGCAGCAGGAGGCGCAGGAGGAAGTAAACCGACTCCGTCAAATGAATGCCGAGCTCGCTCCTGGGGGCGCCGCGGAAGCGCGCCAACAGGCCTCGCAGACAATTGAGGCGGTGGTTGGGCCTCAGAAGGCTGCGGAGTTGTTTGCGCTTGTGCGCGATCACTGGGTCAGGGGTGACGAAGAGATCGAAGCCGGCGCCAAAGAAGCAGAAGTCACAATGCTGCCTGGTCCGAATGCAATACCACCGGACACCCGCATCGTGGTCAACATTCCCGCCTACCGAATGGACGTTTTCCACAACGGGTCGCTCGTCAAGTCTTACAAAGTTGGCATTGGTTATCCACGGTTTCCACTGCCGGTCGGGCTGCGAAAGGCGCAGACGATAATCTTCAATCCTACCTGGACGCCGCCCGACGAGCCCTGGGTCGCGCGGATGAAAAACGTGTCGGCGGGGACGAAGGTTCCCGCGGGCAGTCCACTTAATCCCCTGGGACCAATCAAGATTCCTATCGGCATGCCTTCGCTGATTCATGGGGGAAAGCCGCTTTCGAAGATCGGGACGTTTGCTTCGCATGGTTGTGTGGGATTAACCAATTCTCAAGTCAAAGACTTCGCTCAGAAACTGGCTCAGGCCGGGGACAAGGATATCTCTGAAAAGACTATCGCCTCATATCTGAGAAACAAAACCAGAACCCAGGTGGTAAAACTCGATGAGCCGATTCCGGTTGAACTTCGCTATGAGACTATTGTGGTCGAAGACGGGAAGCTCCACATTTATCGGGACGTCTACGATCAGAATACCAACACCGAAGAGAACCTGCGGACTGTGCTGACTAAGCATGGCATCACCCTCGAAGACCTCAGCGAAGACGAACGCGCCGAGATTTTGGAGGCGCTGAACGCCATGTCCGCTCATCCGAAGAAGCCAACTCCCGCCAAGCTGGGCACAACGAAAGCATCTCCCACTGCCTCGCCATCTGACCTCTACAATGAGAGAACCGAGAAGACAGAACCCACACCAAAGAAGCCGATTGGCAAGAACCAAAAAGAGGTGGTACTGGAAGCTGATGCGCTGGCTGGTAAGGGGTATCCCGCGCCCGTGGAGTTAGACAGCGGAACGGGCAAGCGAAAAGATTGATTTGGATTGTTTGTTGCGTAGTGGTTGGCTTTTCTGTCCGTCCTTCCCGCAGGTTGTCTAACAAAGCTATACTTCACCACCGAGTCTGAGGGTTCGCAAGCGCTTTCTCATCTTCGAAAGCTTCATCATCAGAGGCATTCGGAGGCATAGTTTTAATAGTCGCCTTGGGTGGGGAGATCGAGGTGCTAGAAACATGGCAAGCCAAGCGCTTTGATCATGTCATGCCTTCCGGTAGAACCAAACCACTGGTTATCGCGTGCTCAAAGGAATCAAGCAATCTAGAGTCAGACGAGTTGCCGGTGACCGGGCTATTCGTGGTGAAGGCTCTTGGCCTTCCCGAAATCACAGATCAAAGTTTGTTTAATGAGATATTTGGGAATCTGTTGGCACGCGAGTTCGGATTGGATACGCCAGCGCCTTGTCTAATTCATCTCAGCGTCCCATTCGTTGAAGCAACCAGGACAGTGCTCTCCAGGAAAGGACTCACACTCGACCCGAGTATTTGCAGTGGGCTGTGAATACTTTTCTCGTGGGTACTCGAACGTAATACCCGAAAGCCTAACGGAAGAAGAGCTGTCGCAAGCCGCGGACATTTATGCGTTCGATTTATTAGTACAAAACCCAGACCGAACGAAGTATAAACCCAATTGTACTGTCCGTTCCGGCCATTTGAAGCCATTCGACTTTGAGAACGCTTTCTCTTTCGTGTACCTTATTGGCAAACACGACGAACCCTGGGAAGTCTCCAAACATGGTATAGCCCCCAAACACTTATTTCATTCGGAGTTAAAAAGGAGGCGACGAGAGGTGTCCTTCCGACCCTTCATTCGAAATCTTCGCCGAATCGATGAAGGTAGATTAGATCGCCTGATTGAAGGATTTCCTGATAACTGGTTGCAACACGAGTCGCAAATTCGCTCACATCTGCTAGCAGCTGGCCAGAAGGCGCGAAAGCTCGAATTCGAGTTACGGAGGAGTTTGCTATGAGCATGGCACCCTACACTTACAGTGTCATTAGGTATGTTCACGATCCCGCAACCGGTGAGCGGCTGAATATTGGGGTCATTCTCTGTGCCCCGACGTTGGGATTCGTGGACGCCCGTTTAGAATATCGCTATGAACGCCTCTCCGATGCTTTCATAGATTTTGACGGTGATCACTATCGACGAACACTTCGACAGTTTAGCGTGGTTGTCAACGCTCTACGTAATCGAATTAGTGATACTACATTATTTGATATGTGGGACCTACCCTCTGATGTTAGTAAGGTCGCCGACCAAATCTGGGCCGATAAGGACCTTAGCTTCCAGATTGGCGAAGTTATGGCTGGAATGACCGATAACCCAGTTACAGCGCTTGAATTGCTTTTCTATAGAAATGTGACCTCACAATACGACCATTTGAAAGTCGAAAAGCGAACGGACGATGAGGTCTGGTCTGTCTATCAGGCACCGCTGATTCGCCGTAAGGTGGTCAGGAAATTACGCCCTATGACTCTTGTAACTCCCGAGGTCGAATTGAAGTTCGAGCATGCCTTTCGAAATGATAAATGGCACATTTTGCAGCCGATATCGATGGATTATGCGAAGAAGGAAAGTATTCAAATTAAGGCTACTCGATGGCTCGGGAACGCTGTTGCTTTAGAGGATGAGCCGACGCTTCAAACACTTTATATCTTACTCGGGCCTCCGCTCATAGATGCGTATCGACCGGCATACCTCAAGGCAAAAAACTTATTGCATAGAATGCCGATAAAACATGAATTGATTGAAGAGAATGAAGCTGAGGATTTCGCGGAGCACATCGCCACATTTATTAAGAAACATGATAATGATGAGTGAAATGAATTACCCTGAGGATTGAGATCGCATTTACGCAGCCGCTTCGCATGAGTCGAGCACCGGCGCTTCTTCGACGGGCGCGCCGGCCTCGCCGAAATAAGGCTGGCCGGATTCAATCGCCTCGAAATATTCTTCGATTCGGCCGAGTATCTCGTCCACTGAGTGCGAATGATAAATCGAGGTTCTAAACAGCGCGCCGCCCTGCAAACCGCGGGTGAACTGCCCGGCGAGTTGCTTCATGCGGTTTATGGCCGGAGTCTCAGGCATGTCTTCGCGCAGCATCTCAAAATACTCGAGCAGGATTGCGCGCTTGTCGGCGAGCGTCGGTTGAAATACCACCCGCCCGGCTGAAACGTCTTCGATTTGGCGGAAGATCCAGGGGTTGGCCATCGCGCCGCGGCCAATCAAAACACCATCGCAGCGGGTCTCGCGAAAACGTTCAAACGCACCCTCGATGGTGGTCACATCGCCGCTGCCGGAAACTGGAACACTGACGGCTTCCTTGATCTGTCTCACCAGATCCCAATTGGCCAGCCCGCGATAGCCCTGCTCCTTCGTCCGGCCATGGAGCGCTATGTGCTCAACTCCGCAAGCTTCTGCCAGCTTGGCGGTCTCAACGGCGTTAATGGTGTGATCGTAGAAACCCGCGCGTATCTTGATGGTCAGCGGGATTGAAATTGCTTTCCTGATTTCCTTGAGAATCGTCTCCAGCCGCGAGTGATCCTTCAGCAGGCCTGAGCCGCCGCCGTGTTTCACAACCTTGGGCGCCGGGCACCCGCAATTGATATCCAGAATGTCCGCTCCGACTTCCTCAGCCATCTCGGCGGCCATGCGCATTCGTTCAGGTTGGCCGCCGAATATCTGCACGGCGAACGGCCGCTCATCTGAATAAAACCGCATCTGCCGTTTCGATTTCGGATTACTGCGCGTTAAGCCCTCGACCGAGATGAACTCCGACACTGAGAGACCCACTCCGCCCCGCCGCTTAATGAGACGACGAAACGAAACATCAGTCACACCCGCCATTGGGGACAGAACCAGCGGCGGGTTGATTTCAATATTCCGAATTGTGAATGGTCTAAGTTTCACAAAAATTTCGACAACTACTATGGTTTAATTTTTACGGGCGTACCAGGACGTTTTCCATTTGGCATTTGAGATTTTTCATTTTTCATTTCCAGATTCTCGCTGCGTCGTTCTTAAAGACCAAAACATTTTCCATTTGGCATTTGAGATTTTTCATTTTTCATTTTCAGATTCTCGCTGCGTCGTTCTTAAAGACGGAGCGCGATCACAAAGGCTTGCCGCTGTGGAACAAAACATTTTCCATTTGGCATTATTTGGCATTTGAGATTTTTCATTTTTCATTTTCAGATTCTCGCTGCGTCGTTCTTAAAGACGGATCGCGATCACAAAGGCTTGCTGCTGTGGAACAGGACATTTTCCATTTGGCATTTGAGATTTTTCATTTTCATTTCCAGATTCTCGCTGAGTCGTTCTTAAAGACGGAGCGCGATCACAAAGGCTTGCCGCTGTGGTGAGAATCTGAAAATGAAAATGAAAAATCTCAAATGCCAAATGGAAAATGTCTAGGGCTTCTCTTTCTTCTTGTCAGCGTCCCCTCCCTCGGAAGTCTTGGCAGAAGCCGCGGGAGTGAGTTTCAACAGGGGCTCAACATTCGCCCGGTAACTGTCAGCAATCTTGACGTACGACTCTTTGAGCAAATTCTCGAGGTATGTTTGCCGCTCCTTGGGCGAGCGCTCAATGGTCATCGCTTCGCGCACCTGGTTCTCATTAAAGGTCGGCGTCGTGCCTGCCGCCGTCCGTTCGTCCACCCGCAGGATTTGATAGCCGTCATTAATCCGCAGCGGATCGGTGACGCCACCGACCGCCACCTTCTTGATCGCGGACGCAATGTCTTCGCGCAGATTCGGAACTTCAAAGCGGCCCACTTTGCCCTTGGTCTCCGGCGCAATCCGCACTCCATTATTTTCGCGTTCGGAGTTTGCCGCAGCGAGCGCCTTAAAGTCGGCGCCGGCGCGCAACTGGGTTACCAACTCAGTCGCCCGCGCTTTGACGTCTGCCTCGTTCTTGCCGGCATAACTGAGAAATATTTCGGAAAGGACAACGCTCTCTGATTTAACGAATCTGGCCTGGTTGGCCTGAAAGTACTTCTTCAATTCATCCATCGTGAATCCGAAGAAAACCTTTCGATCAACTTCCTGCTGAATCACCGCCTGCTTCATAATTTCGATGCGCATCGTCTGCCGGGTCGCCACTGGATCGATGCCAGACTCTCTCATCGCCTGGTCCAACTTTTCGATGGAGGTAATGCCCTGCTCCCTGGCCACCTCGAGCATGCGGCGGTTAACTTCTGCCTCAACATCGCTCGAAAGTTCGAGTTCCTTGCCTTTCTGAAGCAGGAGCTGCTCGTTAATGAGCGTGGCGATCAGTTCAGCCTGCCGTTTATTTACTTCTTCGGTAGCCTGCTGCTCAGACATGCCGCTTTGCTTTAGTGTTTCGATGCGCTCTTTGGATTGGCGCTTTACCATGGACAGAGTGATCACATCGTCGTTAACCTGAGCAATCACCTCATCAACAACGTGCAGCTCGCCCTCCTGGGCCAGCACAGCGGGCGCCGCGAATACCAACATTGCTAAGGCAAGAAATGCTAACGACGCGAATAACACAGTTTTGAATTTCACAAAATGCTCTCCTACAGAAAAGGGTTTTGGTTCTTTGGTCTTTGTAATTCTTGACTTCTGACTTCTGACTGACCCAAAGCGTTAATTCTACTCATCTAAGCGAATTTCCAGCAACGCGGCGCGCGCCACTCGCAGTGGGTCATCGCTCTCCTCATCACTCAAAGGCATCCGCAAAACGCCACTGGGGGCAAAGGTGGCAGTCTCTCGCCGATTAACCAAAACCGCCAGTTTTTCAGGTGAAATGCGAGCTTTCTCGCTGAACTTTATCGCAAATCCGTCCTTGATTCTGTCGATTGAAATCACGCCTACTTCTTCGGCCAGACGGCGCAAACGCGCGTAGGCAAATAACTCTTCCACCTGCGCGGGCACTCGGCCATAACGGTCTTCGGTCTCTCTGCGAATGCCGGCCAAAGTCTCGTCGTCTCTGGCGGAAGAAACCCGTTTGTAGGTCCGCAGCCTCTGGCCCATGTCCTGAATGTAGTCCTCAGGAATAGCAACGCTGACCCCCAGATTGATTGAGACGCTGGTTTCGTCCTCCACCTGCTCGCCCCGAAGCTCTGCGACTGTGCGTTCGAGCATCTGGGTATACAAATCAAAGCCCAGTGCCTCCATGTGGCCTGATTGCTCTCCACCCAGGAAGTTTCCCGCGCCCCGCAGCTCAAGATCTAATGCGGCAATGCGAAAGCCAGCTCCCAAATCCGAGAATTCCCGAATCGCCGCCAGCCGCCTTCTCGCGATCGGTGTAAGCTCCTGTTCGCTCGGGATTAGCAGATATGCGTAAGCTCGACGATTTGATCGGCCTACCCGGCCACGCAGTTGATAGAGTTGGGAAAGACCGTAGGCATCGGCGCGGTTTATGATGATGGTGTTGGCGCGGGGGATGTCTATCCCGTTCTCGATGATCGTAGTAGCGACGAGCACGTCATACTTATAGTCGATAAAATCAAGCATGACTCGCTCCATCTCCTTTTCGTTCATCTTTCCATGGCCCACAACTATTCGAGCCTGCGGCACCAGACGTTGCACCAGCGCGGCAATCGTTTCGATCGTCTCGACGCGATTGTGAATCACAAACACCTGGCCACCGCGCGCTAATTCGAGTTCGATCGCCGACTTGATTACATGCTCTGAGAATTGCACCACCTGAGTCTGGATCGCCAGCCGGTCGCTGGGCGGAGTCTCAATCAACGACATGTCTCTCAAACCCGTCAGTGACATATTCAACGTGCGCGGAATCGGAGTAGCGGACAACGTCAACACATCCACGCGCTTCTTCAGGTGCTTGAGTTTTTCTTTGTGGGCCACGCCAAAACGCTGCTCCTCGTCAACTACCACCAATCCCAGTTCTTTGAACCGCACGTCCTTCGAGAGCAGCCGGTGCGTGCCGATAATCACGTCAATCTCACCAGTCTCCACCCGCTTGACGATTTCCTTCTGTTCCCTCGAGGAACGAAAGCGTGAAAGCAACTCGACTTTTACCGGAAAGGGGGCGAAGCGAGAGCGAAAGGTGTCGAAGTGTTGATATGCCAGCACGGTTGTTGGCGTCAGGATCGCCGTCTGCTTGCCTTCCATTACCGATTTGAAAGCGGCGCGCATCGCCACTTCAGTCTTGCCATACCCGACGTCTCCGCACAGCAAACGATCCATCGGCGTTGGCACTTCCATGTCCTGCTTAACATCCTCGATCGCGGTTTCCTGATCCGGCGTCAATACATATTCAAACCCATCTTCGAACTCGCGCTGCCATGGCGTGTCAGCCGCGAAAGCGTGGCCGCCGATAAGTTTCCTTTCGGCGTAAAGGCGCAGCAGCTCGTCGGCCATGTCGCGCATGGCGCGCTTTGCCCGGGCCTTGGTCTTTTGCCAGCCCAGACCGCCAAGCTGATCGAGCGCAGGCTGATGCCCTTCGGCGCTCGAATACCTTTGCACAAGGTCCAATCGCTCGACGGGAACGAAGAGTTTTGCCTCTTCTGCATAGTAAAGCAACATGAACTCACCGCTGCGTCCGGCGCCGAGCTCAAGGATCTGGAGGCCGCCAAATCTGGCAATGCCATGATCGACATGCACCACGAAATCTCCGGCCTTTAAATCGCGAAAGTCAGAAAGAAAGGCCGCCGACCTGGCCCTACGTTTTCTGGCTTCGGTCGTCTGTTTTCTGCCGCTCGGTCCCAGCCCACGGCGCTCGATAGCCTGCTCTCCGGCTTCATCGAAAAGGTCGCCTTCCACATGAACCAGCAGGTGGGAAGCAGGCATCTCAAAACCCGTGCTGAGCCGTCCGACGGTGACGATGGTTTGCGTGGGAGCTGCGCTCTCACCGCTTTCATCCGTCAAGCAAAGACGGGCATCAACCTGATACTCACTAAGGATATCGACAATTCGTTCAGCCACACCCAGGCTCGGCATTACGAAGATTGTCATGCCTCCTTTCTGTTGCTGTTGGGTGACCTCGGTTGCGAGATCCGCCAGGCGGCCGTGATAACGCATGGCCGAGTGTGTTTTCCACTCGAACTCCGGAGCCTGCTCGACAGTGGGAAATAGAAATACGGGGTAACGCACCGAGCGAGCGCGTCCAAGCTGGACCTTGGGTGCTTCCGCTTCGAGCGCCAGACGTGCATCAGCATCGGCGGCCGCCCGTCCAAGCGTGCGCAACTCGAGCCGCGCCCGCCGATCAACCTCCGTCCGCATCTCATCCTGAGTGAGATAGAGATCTTCCGGAGGCAACGCTATATCGTCGGCGGCATCGGTTTCACGATAGCGGTCGGCGAGTAATTGATATGTTTCGCCAAGGTACGATTCGATAGCAGAGGGTTCGTCGATTACCAGAACAGCTTCCTTCAGGTAATCAAAGATTGTCGCATTCCGCTCACGCACCAGTGGCATCAACCATTCCCAGCCCGCGAAGGCTTCCCCTTCATCAGCAAACACGGTGCGATCTCGAAGTTGACGTGCGTAGCGCGGGTCGCGCCAGCGCTCGCGCGCCGCTTCAGCCCAAAAGCGAAAGTCGCTGCTGGTCACAGCCAGTTCACGCATTGGGGCAATCTCGGTTTGCGCCAACTGCGTGGTCGAGAGCTGGGTCTCGGGATCAAATTCGCGGATTGAATCAACCGTATCGCCAAAAAACTCGATGCGCACCGGCTCGTTGGCGCCCGGCGACCATACGTCCAAGAGACCACCGCGGATCGAGAATTCGCCGACGGCAGTCACCGGATCCTCCTTCCGGTAACCCGAGGCTACCAATTTCGAGGCTAGTTCCTCCGGCGAGTGATCCTCGCCGCGTTTGAGAAAGGCGCCGGCACGGGCAATTTCGGCCGGTGACACGGTCTTGCGGGCCAGCGCGCGAGCAGTCATCAGCACAAAGTCCTGGGGGTGGTGGGCCAGCCGCCAGAGAGTCAGAGCCCGCTGCTCGAGTGTTTCCGCATGGGGAGAAGCGCCGGCGTAAGGATCGCTTTCAGACGCGGGCAGGAGAAGCACTTCGTTATCGCAGTCACTCTTTCCGCTGAGGGCGCAATACCAAAACCGCAGGTCCCGCCCGAATTGCTCAAGGTCGCGGTTTGCCTGTGCTACTATGACAAAGAATTTGCCGGTCTCGCGCTGAAGAGCTGCCAAAGCCAAAGCTCGAGCCGCCGGGGTAGTGAGCCCACTGATCGAGATTACTTGCGTGCCGCGGCGAATTTCAGCCAGAAGTTGGCCGTACTCAGGCGTGCCGGATAATCGCGGCGCAATGCTCTGCAGAGCCGGAAATGTTTGGGCGGCAGTACTCATACTTTCAGCTTCTCGGGCATTAAGCAGTGTAGCCGATCACCAAATTTGAGAGAAATGAGTCGTCGGGGTTTGCGACCGGGACTGCCGATCTGAGCGACAGCTCAGGTGACAGCAATCCACCAGTCTGCACGAACGAATACAATTTGGCCGGCGGTTTGAAATCTGACTCAGTCATAGTTATTTGAATCTCAACCACGCTTCGGACATCGTCAAATCGCTCATGACAGACAGCCGCAATCCTATCGAGACAAACAAAACTCAAACGCCAGTAAAAGAAGCAGGAAACCGAGGACTGTTATGGTTGGAGGCTGGATTCTGGCTGCTGGCAATTTTCCTGGGCTTTGTTCATACCTGGGCTGACCATCATTACCTGACCAATGCCGATGCAATGTCTTATCTGGATATCGCTGAGGCATATCTTCGAAGAGATTGGCACACGGCAGTTAACTCTTACTGGAGCCCACTCTATTCATGGCTTATAGCCCTGGCTCTATTACTGGTAAAGCCTTCGTCGTACTGGAAATTCTCGCTAATTCACCTCGTTAATTTTGCGATCTACCTGTTTGCTTTGGGTTGTTTTGGGCTTTTGATACGCGAGTTGGTTCGCCTCAATCGGAGCCTGAGACCGGCGTTGCTCGAAACCGGGTTAGCAATCTTACCGGGGTGGGCATTAGTCGCGCTCGGCTATCCACTCTTCATTTGGTCCGCCGTTTATCTGATTGTTGTGCCGGAGGAGTCACCCGATTTGCTGGTTGCGTCATTCGTTTATTTGGCCTGCGCTTTAATCTTGCGCATACGCCGCCAGCCTTTTAATTGGGTGTATTTCTTGCTGCTGGGACTTACTCTGGGACTCGGGTATCTCGCGAAGGCTGTCATGTTACCCATGGCGCTCGTCTTCCTTGGTGCAGGCATGTTTGCGGTTAGGAACTGGCGCCGGGCTTTGCCGCGAGTCGTGTTGGCAGCAGCCTTATTTGCCGTGGTCGCCGCCCCCTTCGTTTTTGCCATCTCTCGCGCCAAAGGTCGACTGACATTTGGGGATAGTGGAAGACTAAACTATCTCTGGGCTATCAATGGAATTCCGAGCTTTCATTGGCAAGGAGAGCCGGGCTACGGCGAGCTGAGGCATCCTACAAGAAAGATCTTTGAAACGCCGCCAATCTTTGAATTTGCCGATCCGGTGGGCGGAACATATCCGGTCTGGTTAGATCCGACATATTGGTACGAGGGCAGTGCCGGCAAATTCAACTTTCAACAACAAGTCGCGGTTTTTGGAAACGCTCTTCGATCTTATTACGAACTATTTCATCTGTGGGGCCTGCAATACGGTTTATTGGTGGGGCTTCTTTTGCTCTACCTCATGGGAAAGAGAGGGCGTTTATGGCTGTCCGATTTGACTGTTCAGTGGAGTTTGATTATTCCGGCGATCGCCGGGATGGGACTGTACTCGATGGTTAATGTTCAAGGCCGGTATGTAGCTTCTTTTTTGGTGCTCCTCTGGATGGCTCTCTTTTCCGCGGTTCGTCTACCCAACACACCCGAATCCCAAAGACTGATAAGGTCGATAACGATTGTGTTGATGGGGGTGATGATTTTCACGGCAGTGGCTTCATCGAGCCGTGAAGCCCGAGTTACGGCGCGTTCTTTGTTCGTGGGTGAAGACCCTGCGACTCATGAACAATGGCAGGTGGCTGAAGGCTTGCGGGCAATCGGAATGTCGCCCGGCGATAAAGTCGCTGTCATCGGCTACCCGATTCGCGCTTTCTGGGCTCACCTCGCAGGCCTGCGAGTTATTGCCGAGCTGCCAGCAGAAAACGCCGGTTCTTTCTGGGAAGCCGACTCAACTCTTAAAAGCGAGATTATTCAGACCTTCGCGCGTACCGGCGCCAAAGTGATCGTAGCGGAAAACCCTCCTTCAGGTGTCGACCTCAGCGGCTGGCAGAAGATCCGAAATACTAACTTCTATTTCTATCTTCTCAAGAGTTAAGCGCCACTCGTCTTCCTCATCGTTTGCTGTCGAAAGAAGTGTCTCAACCAGCAAAGCACGAAAGTGGGAGCGCTATAGAGGTAATAAAGCAAGTGCATGGGAAAAGCCAAAAACGCAAACCCCAGCCCCCGTTGATGGATAAAGAAGCGATAAAGTTTGTGATTGATAAGAGGGATTGTTGCCAACAGGAGCAGAACCAGGAATAGCAGTTGAGGCTTCAGAATTGAAAATGGAATGATGGCAACGGACAGGGCCGCCAGGACCGCGCTTACTCGATCTCTCGTCTGCAAGTTCAAATCATTAACCATTCCCCTACTTTCCAGAATCAGCATCGACCACGGAATTGCCCGGCAAAAGATGTCGGCATGAAGCAATGACCTCAGTTCCCATTTCTTGAGGTGTTTGGCTTGTAATTCTTTGTCCAGCAAGATGCGGTGGCCCAACGCACGCATTCGATATCCAAGTTCGATATCTTCAATCGCCGGCCTCGGGTACCGTTCAGGATCGTAGCCGCCGACGGCCAGAAATACGTCGCGGCGGACGGCACCACAGCCGGCCCAAAAGGTTACGGCGTCACTACTTGACTGTTGATGAACGAAGTGATGAAACAAGTTCTTATACTGGGAGATGAAATTTCCTTCCGCCGGGTCGTCATCATAGGATCCAAAGACCGCGGCAACGTCAGGGTTCTGAAGGAAATCGTCCGCGACTCTTTGCAGACTATCGGGTTGCACCACTACGTCCGCATCAACGAAAAAGAGAATCTCGCCGCGAGCTTTTTGCGCGCCATGATTGCGCGCCCCTGCCGGCCCTGACTGCCTGGGCATGTGAAGCACCGCCGCTCCCCACTGCCGGCTGATTTCAGCGCTCCGATCAGTAGAGCAATCGTCGACCACAATGACCTCGTACGCTAAATTCGAAGGCGCGGTCAGAGCCTGCAAACAGCGTGGCAGAAATCTCTCCCCGTTGTGCACCGGTACAATAACCGAGATGAAGGGCTGCTTCTCCATTGAGATCTTATTTCGTTCCACTGTCTATCGTCGTTTGGCGACGCAGCCATTCCACAACGGTCTGCGCGACCACTTCATGGCCGCGTTTGTCCAGGTGCTCGTCAACCGGGACGTAGAGACCGCGGTTATCGATGGCGGCTGCCTGGCGCAAGGCCGCGAACGTATCAATAAAAGAACAACCGAGGCCGGCACAAAACTCAGCCATCTTTGCACTGAAGTCATTCTTCACGACCGCCATATCATCAGGTAAGTAACGACTTTTCTCTGCCGCGCGAGCGAAAACGAGATATGGTTCCATTACTCGAACCATGGTCGGCACAAAGACGACGACGAGCTTCACCCCCTGCGACTGACACAAACGATAACCTTCTTCTATTGCTTGAGTTGTTTTGGCCAAGCCAACGGGATCTTTCGATGGAGCGTTCGGATCGTACTCATAACGGAGAGTTATCTGAATCCCGGTTCCATCTTGATGTTGCAATTTTACCAGCGGCGAGTCTGGCACCCGGCGCTCTTTGGGGATCCATTCTGCCAGCAATGAGTTTTCGAAATAACGCTCCTTGAAGGGCACGCTTACCTGCTGAGGATTTTGTTTCCACTCCGCAAAAAGGCGCGCGTCAGGAAGATCGTTTCCTTCAAATAATTGCCAGACTACAACTCGCGGACGATAGGACAACCCATATCGTTTGAGAACCAGTAACTCCTGTTGTGGCCCATAGGCGCCCCGGCCCAGATTCACCACACTGAAACCTGAAGATGCTCCCGCTCGACGGACGAAGGTGTCGCTGTCTTCAACGGTAGCCGCTTCGGTAAATGAATCGCCGATGAAAACCACGTCAGCACGGCGCACGCCCTCCGGATTTCGAAATCCGTTCTCATCAGTGCGGTAGTCAACAATTCTATTGACGTCGGGAACAAAACCTCGCCAGGAGGCTCCGGGTTTTCTTACGAAGCCCAGTTCCTCGTCGGCCATCGAATACCTTCTGGAAATGTGCCCCTGGTCAAGCCAGAAATTTGCTCGCCAGGCTCCGTTGAAAACGAGAGCGTAGGCCGCATCGCAAACTAAAAGGGTGAGCATGAGGGAAATAGTTATGGACGCCAAACGAAGCGCGAGCGATCGCCGGTATCTTTTGGGAACCGCGAACACGGCCAGGGCGCTGAGAAAACACAGAGCCACTGGAATACCAAGGTAAATGTCTTTTAAACGATAATACCCCCCCAGAAAATCGCCTCGCGGCCAAAACAACGGAAGGATCCAGAGATAGAAAAACAGTGCGCCCAGCGTGATCATTCCCAACCAGGTCTGCCACGAAATCCGGGTCGTAGTTGATTTTTCAGCAATGGCAGACAAACTCATAAGGCCCCTGTTAATTACAAACTCCGAATAGTCTAATCTTCGAGCGATTGTTTCCCCAACCAAGCTCTCCGGCTTCGGTTTTCTCGAGAGTGGTTGCTTAGGGCTCAACGGTAGGGAGGGTGATCGGCGCAAAGTAACTATGTTTGCTGGTCGGGCCTTTGCCGGCGAACGTGGTAATGATGCCGTCCGGCGAAACAAGCCTTAGCCGCGCGTTATCGCGAGCGCTAATCAGCATGGATCCGTCTCTGCGGATCAATATGCTCTCCGGGTCCGCTATTTGCGCCATTGAGGCCGGCCCGCCGTCACCGGAAAAACCTGGGCCTCTGGTTCCGACCAGGGTACGCACTGTGCCGTCGGCTTCAATCACTCGAATGGCATTGTTGTGCTCATCCCCAATATAGAGGCGGCCCTTCGAGTCGATCGCCATTGATTGCGGTGAATCAAACTTCGCTGTCAGAGCGTCGCCGCCGTCGCCGTCGTAACCGCGTTGGCCACTGCCTGCGATGGTGCGAATGATCCCGTCGCTCGTGACTTTTCTGATGACGTGATTCTCACTGTCGGCAATTAACACATTATCGTCGCGATCGAGAAAGATTCCGTAAGGAGTATTTAACTGGGCATTGATGGCCAGCCCACCATCGCCGCTGTAACCCGGCACACCATTCCCGGCGACAGTGGTGAGAATGCCTTTCCCGTCAACCCTACGAATCCGGTGATTGAATACGTCGGCGATATAGACGTTGCCTTTGGAATCAAGGCGAACCTCATAAGGATTGGCTAACGAAGACTCGGTTGCTATTTTGCCGTCTCCGTTGTATCCGCGGGAACCGTTGCCTGCGAAACGGGTCAGGTAACCTTGAGGATCAATTTTTAGGATGGCATGGTTGAGTGAGTCTGCCAGCAGAATGTTCCGATCGCGATCGACCGCGAGACCCTCCACCGACGCAAAGTCCACGTCCCTGGCGAGCGTCCGCGCCTCAGGCAGTCCACTTGTTCCGGTGCTCATTCCAGTTCCGGCGATGACGGTTGCCGTTCCTGAAGGCTCAATCCTCCAGACGAAGCCTTCTCTATCGGAAACATAGATGACGCCGAACTCATCCTCGGCGACGCCCATGGGAGACTCAATGATCACCTGCAACTTATTTTTTCCGTCTCCCAGATCAGACGGGCTTCGCCAATCATATTTCCATTTGGAGTACTTAAGATATGCTGTTTTGAAAGGCTCTCGAGCTTTGATCGTGCGCCTCACGGTCGGAAAAAAGAGAACGGCTGACAAAGAGAGAATAACGAACCCGATCGCGAGCCACTTACCGTATCTACTTAGACGAGTGATTAAGAGCATTTTTCATCAACCAGGATTTGCTATGGCCTCCTCGGCCTTCACTTCGGGAAACCTTTCCGGCGGCCGTCGAAAATCAGCCCACCATGCCGAGGCATCGCGAAACAGTGGCTTACCCGAGAGCCAGTGGACCACAACAGGCCAATCCACGAAAATAAGATACATGGCCAGCATATTCGAAAAGAAAATGTTCATCGTTAATAAGGTCGTCAAGTGAAACACTATACCGAACCCCAACAGCCATGGCCTGGCACGACGAGAGAAGACGGCGAGCGGAAAAAGAATCTCCCACAAAATGGTAACGACTATAGCGATTCCCATAAGGTCTCGAAACTGCGGCAGATAAAAGGCCAGCCGAAACTGAGTATCGTGAAGATTGCCAAGCGAATGATCGATCGCCTGTATCGGTAAGTTGTCCCTGCTGAAATATGCTAATCCTGAAATGCGGAGCTTGGCCAAACCAGCCGTAAAGTAGCACCAGCTCAAGACCATCTGCATCAACAAAATCGGATATGCGTAAGCCCAGCTTTCTCGCCGGTGCTTAGTGCGATAAAGCGAGTCTAGAGAAAAGCCTTCGCCACAGGGCGTAAATGCCAGGATGATCAAAAAATAAATCCCAGTCATCTCGTCGGCATTTAAATGGCCAAAACCACGCAGCACCCCTTGATAAAGAATTATTAGAACCGCCGACGTCTTCGTGCTCGCGGCAGTCAAGTAACCCAGAGTGCTCATTAGCAGAGATAGCACCAGCGCTCCCTTAAGCGTTAACATTCCGCTCGGTGTGATCAGCCAATCAAAGAACCTCCAGGAGAGGAAGGAAAGAATTCCAGGCGGCCTGAGGATCGTCACCGGGAGATTTCCCAGCGCAGCAAACGAGCTCGTGAGAACAGAACAGAGAAAAACACCGTGGACTCCGGCTCTGATCATGCCTAAACCGGCCGCCGAAGCGGGAACAAGCTCTTGCAAAAAACTGACTTCGGCTGGTCTGCTCATAACTCCACGCGCCACGATTCCAAGTACTCAGCGTAGTTGCCAAATTCCTGCTCAGGCCATCGGTATGCATCAAGCCGAACTCTTACCAGGCGCCGGGGCGAATCTCTGGAAAGGCTGGCGTTATACCTCTCTCCAAAGACGCGCAGAACATTGGATAACCGGGCTGCACGGGGTCCATTCTGGATGCCTCCTGCTGACTGTATGAGCCTGACGTTTTCCGGATGAGGCGATCGCAGTTGCAAGCTGTCATTCGCAACGACGGCATCGACCATCGTCCATATCCTATCGTCGAGCGCATTCATGGTTGTGATCGGAGGGATGTCGATACTTGCGCCAGAGGCTGTTTCACCTCGGAAGATGTAATAGACGCGGCCCTCTCCCCGACCGAGAGCTGAAGCACCATAGAACATTTGGAAGGAATGGACAGGATACCAATAAGCCTGGTTAAAGAACGCCCACATCAACGGCCCAAAGATCGCCAGCGTTAAGACCAGATAACGTAATCTGAGTCGGCGTGACTCTTGCCGGCAGTCAGCCTCGCCGTTCGGCGTTTCAATCGTCTGCGTCATAAACGGACTTCTGAAGTGAAACTCAATTAAGTAATTAGCGCTCGGGCTGTGTTCGGTGTCGGCTTCAAACCAAGGCTCTTTTAATTCACGGTCTTATTTTGCGAAGCCGGATGATGGGTGGATTTGATTATGGGACGCTTTCCTGACTTCTCTGGCGGAATCTCGGCTACCGATTCCACTGAGACTATCATGTCGTGGCCGAGGAGGCGTGAAAGGTCTCTGCGAATTTTTTCACGACGATGCTCGTCCCAAACGGCGGAGGGAACCACCAGCAGCCGAGCCTGGTGGGAAGAATCCTGGATGAGCTGGTAGTGCTTTACTGCTTCAAGATGATCGTGATACACGAATAGAAAATGACCCAAAACGACCGGGCTTATCAGTTTTCCCGACGGCGTGTGGAGATACTCCAGCGACCGGCCCTCAATCTGCCCCAATAAAGGAAAACCGCGACCGCATTTGCAGGCGCCGGCAATTGCAAACGCCAGGTCTCCTGTCTCATAACGGATGAACGGCCTTGCGTAATTCCATAGGTCTGTTAGCACCACGCGTCCCAGCTCACCGGGCGCCGCTTCCGAACCGTCCTCGCGCAAGATCTCGCAGATTACGAGCTCTGTGTTTATATGAAATTGCTCGGGTGACTCAGCACAGCTTTGCGCGCTCCACGATCCCAGTTCGCGCAAACCATAACGGTTGACAATTGGAGCATTGAAGCCCTGCTCGATCAACCGTCGCCGGGTTGGCGATAGGGTTTCAGCTATCGTAACGACGGCGCGAAGCCGGCGAGTCAGTGGCAGGTTGCGCTTGATTAGTTCATCGGCGATGTTGGCCAGCGCCGATGTGTAGCCCATTAGATACCCTGGTTTCATTTCCTCAAGACAACGCCAAACATCCACCGCACGCTCGCCACTCATTTCCCAAATTGAAATTTTTCGCTGGGTCCAGCCTTCATATAGCTGCTGCAGCCGGCGGTTGAGCGCCTGTCTAAGCCGATACCGAATCGGCGCATCGTTCATTAAAACCGGAACTGCAGCGGGCGGTGACATGATGCGCACACAACGTTCAAACGGACTCAAGCCAAACCAGGAATCATAGAATAAGTGGCTCGCGAAGATGACCGGTATCGCGTCACGGTCCAAGTAAAATTGGAACGGCTCTCCCGTCGAGCCGGAAGTTGATTTCGCGATGCGGCGATACGCTGCGATATTTTCGGCCAAAAATTTCTCTGGCCCGCGCTCACGGTAAAAGGCTTTACTCACCACGGGCAGTGCCCGTAGGTGATCTCTGACATTCAAGTCGTTTGAACCGAGGACGAGCCGATCACGCAGTTCGCGATAAAACGGCACGTTTTGTGTAGCATGCCTTAAGAGCGGAACGAGACGAGCTTCGCCGCGCGCCCTTAGTTCTGCGGTTGGCAGCCATTGAGTTCGCTGCATTTCGGTTAGCAGCGCACTGAGTCGGCTCCCCATTAACCTTCCGGCGACATTAAGGGCCAAAGAATGCCGGACACTATTCATACGCCAAATCGCCTTAATCAGCGTTCGTGTTTGCAAGCTTTATGATGGGCCGCTTGCCCGATTTCTCAAGGGGAATTTCCTTCACGATTTCCACGATTACAGTCACGCCTTCCCCAAGAAGTTGAGCCATATCCTTGCCCAAAGCTTCCCGCTTTTTCTCGATAAGTTGCCCAAAGGGAACCACCAAAAGCTGCATTCGATTTGGGCTTTCAACCACAAGCTGGTATTGACGCACCGAATCGGCATAATCATGCGAGACAAACAGATATTGTCCGAGGCTCACCGGATTTATCATTTTGCCTGACTTGGTCCGAACAACCTCTGTCGAACGCCCTTCAAGCTGTTCAACCAGCGGAAAACCACGCCCACAAGCGCAAGACGTGGTACCGGCGACCGCCAGGTCTCCCGTGTCGTAACGGATAAAGGGCATCGCGTAGTTATGAAGATTTGTCAGCACCACCCTGCCTAACTCACCTGGTTCCGCCAGCGTCCCGTCTTCACGCACAATCTCCCAAACTACAAGTTCAGTGTTGACGTGAAACATATCGGGTGACTTTGGACAGCTCTGAGCGCACCAGAATTTGAATTCACGTTGACCATATCGATTGATGATGGGGCTACGGAAGTAACGGTCGATAGTATGGCGGCGATCCGGCGTCAAGGTCTCTGCTATGGTTACCACGCCGCGAAGCCGGCGACTGAGAAACAGATTCTGCCGCACCAGCTCATCGGCAATAGTTGCCAGCGTCGAGGTGTAACCGAGTATGTATGCCGGCTGGAAGGTTTCGATGCATCGATAGATCTCCTCGACCCGCTCTTCATCCACATCGAACATGGAAAACCGCCGCTGTGTCCTGGCTTCATACCAGGATTGGAGCCAGGAACGAATTTTATAGCGAGCGCGCGCAGACGACGGCGTATCGTGAGGGAGGGCCGGTTCGGCCGCAGGCGGCGCCATTATCCGCACGTATCTGTCAAATGGGTTAAAGCCGAACCACGAGTCATAGAACAGGTGACTGGCAAACACTATAGGCATCATTTCGCGATCCAGAAAGAACTTGAAAGGCTCGCCCGTCGATCCGGAGGTGGTCCACTCCAAACGGCGATAAGCCGGGATGTTGGCCGCCAGAAAGTGTTCTGCCTGCTGCTCTCTAAAAGTGCTTTTGCCCACAACGGGAAGCTGTTGCAAATCCGAGGTGTTACGCAACTGAGACGGCGATAGACCCAACCGGCCATAGGCCTCACGATAGAACGGCACATTCTCAGCCGCATGACGCAATAAGTAACTTAGACGACGCTCCGCTCGCTTTTTCAGGGTCGTCGACGGTAGCCATTGCACTCGCTGCATCTCGCGTAGCGCAGAAGTAAAGCGCAGCCTGAACATCGCGCCCCCTACTTTAACCCCCAACGACGACAGACCTGCCCACAACCTGGGCTTCGGAAGCGGCAGTGTTCCTTCACCATTAATAGACCCATTCGCGCTCTTCATTTTCTTTTAAGACCCCTGGGCTCGGTTTGGATTGCAAGGATGAAACTCGGAAACAACCAGCTTCAAAATATTCCGGCTACTAGTCGCTTCCGGTCAGGCTGCCCTGGTTAGCTTGATGATCGGTCGCTTGCCTGACTTTTCCAGCGGAATCTCATCCACTGTCTCTATCGCTACGCTGACTCCGTCTCCTAGAAGTCGCGTCATATCCTCGGTAAGACTTTCATGTTTTTGCTGATCAAAGCGCTCGGTGGGTACTACCAACAGGCGCATGCGGCCAGGAGCATCCACCACTAACTGATAGTGCCTGACAACGTCCACATAGTCATTTGAAACGAACAGGTACTGTCCGAGGCTTACGGGATTGATCATCACTCCCGAAACGGTCTGGACGCATTCCAGAGAACGGCCCTCTAGTTGCCCAACCAGGGGAAAGCCACGGCCGCAAGCGCAGCGTTGGGCGCCCGCCACTGCCAAATCGCCAGTGTCGTACCTGATGAAAGGCATCACATAGTTGTGAAGGTTCGTGATTACAACGCGACCTAATTCTCCTTCTGCCGCCGGGGTGCCGTCTTCACGGAGCACCTCCCAAACCACCAATTCGGTATTCACGTGAAACTGAAAAGGGGACTCGAAGCAGCTTTGAGCACACCAAAATTCGAACTCCCTTTGTCCGTAGCGGTTGATGATCGGACAGTTGAAGTAATCTTCGATCAACCGCTTTCGTTCGTTCGTCAATGTCTCGGCAATAGTTACTACGCCGCGCAACCGGTGGTTAAGGGGCAGCTTGCGTCGGAGCAGCGCATCGGCAATGTTTGCGATCGTCGAGGTGTAGCCGAGAATATATTTCGGACGGAAGTCTTTAATAACGTGATAGATTTCCTCCGCCCGCCCTTCATCAAGGTCGAACATTGAGAATCTTCTCTCGGTCAATCTCTTAAAGTGCGACCGCAGCCGCGAGTGGATTGAATAACGAAGGCGTGCCGCTAGCGAAGTGTTTTTCGGGATGGATTGAGGGACGACAGGCGGCGCCATAATTCGCACGCTCCGATCAAAAGGCCCGATGCCAAACCAGGAATCATAGAAGAAGTGGCTGGCGAGCACAGAAGGCGTAGCCTGCCGGTCCAGGAAAAACCTAAACGGGTCTCCGGTGGACCCGGAAGTGGTCCACTCGAGGCGCCGATGCTCTGGGATGTTGGACGCGAGGAAATCCGGCAATGGACGGCCTCGGAAAGTCTCTTTGCTGACCACCGGCAGCTGTCGCAAATCCGAGATGGTTCGTAATTGAGATGAGCGACACCCCAGCCGGCGGTAAGTTTCGCGGTAGAACGGGACGTTCTCCGCCGCGTGCTTTAGCAGGCTGCTCAATCGAGCTTCGGTTCTCTCCTGCAGCTTCTCGGCCGGCAACCACTCCGCCCGCAGCATGTCGCGCAACGCGTCGGAAAAGTGACGCGCTACGATTGCCCCTCCCGCCTTTAATGCCCATAAAGAAATTTGATCTGCCCAACTACGCTGGGGTCGAGGAGTCTTCGCCGCGTTCGCTTGACGGCTATCATTGCTTATTTTCATTTGCTCTGTCGGTCAATCTGCCAGCGGATAAACACTGAGTGGCAGTTCCGGTCTGTTGAACAGCCGCAACCAGACTTCAGAGTATATCCTCCAGGCAGGTGGGAGGTTTCACCCAAACAGGGCGATCCAGAAAGAGTCGCGCCCAAACTTCACACAGCAATACTGCCCAAACTCGATAAGCCCACAGCAAGTGCGCTTTTCCGGTAACGTGACGACCGGGTCGACTGCGCCGCAACGCTTCAATCCGGACCGGATCAAAGAAACCGCGCGCCCGAGAATCTTTAGGCGCGAGCAATTTGTCGCAGAGGTAATCGAGAGTTGCGACGAGACCCTGGTCCAACCTCATCTGGATGTCACGCTTGCGCCGCCACGTGATTGCGGGCGGAAGCAGAGGCTCCAGGGCGCGGCGCAAAATATACTTTTCCATTGGTCCCCGTCGCGTCAGGTGAATCATCAGCGAGGCAGGGATTCGCGACGCCAGCTCGACGATCCTGCGATCGAGGAACGGCACGCGCAGCTCCGCCGAATGCGCCATGCCCATCGCATCTGCCCGCTTTAGCGTCATGTGACGCAAATAAGTCTGCTGGTCGTGACACAGGGCTCGCTCGAGGGCCAACGTCGCGTTGCCGTCAACCTCAGGCATTGGCGCGCGGGGTCTCGGATCGCGCAACGGCGAACCCGCCGGCAAGCCCCATAGCGGGGTCGCCAAAGCCCGCCCAATCAAAGTTCGTGGCGACTCATCAGCGTACCAATAGGCTCTGCGGTAGAGATCCTTGCGGACTGTAAACGGCAGTGGAAACTTAGGGTGGAGCAGTTTGTAACGCGAGTAACCCCCAAAGCATTCGTCTGCTCCTTCCCCAATCAAGAGGACCTTTACGAATTTTGCGGCCTCGCGGTAGGTAACGAACATCTGCAAAGCTTCCATCTGCCCCAACGGCTCCTCCAGATGCCACACAACTTCCGGCAACAGATCGGCAACATTTTCGGACGATACCAGGATCTCGTGATGGTTGGTTCTGCAATGCTCGGCAACAAGCCTGGCGTTGATTAGATCCGGGTCATCGGCGCCATGGCCCACCGTAAACGTGTCCACCTTTCCGGCTGGGCGGCACTTCGCCATGAGGGCGACCACACCACTCGAATCGAGCCCCCCACTCAAGGCCGCCCCGAGCGGAGCGTCGCTAATCATGTGCGACTCTACTACTTCCGTTAACTTTTCCCTCAGCTCTTGAGCCAACTGTTTTTGATCCCAAGGTTTGGGCGCTGCCGGCGGATGCGTCCAGTACTGTCCCGATTTGACCTTGCCGTCGCGCCAAGTCAGCCAGTGACCAGGAGGCACCTTGAAAACTGACGCCAGCATTGATTCATTTTCAAGGTTGCATCCGAAACGAACGGCTGAGCGCAGTGCCCGGCGATTTACCATCCGCTCGAGGCCTGGGGCCAGAAGAATGGGCTTTAGCTCCGAAGCAAAGGCAAGGCCGTCACCGTGTTGATAGTAAAACAGCGGTTTAATTCCAATGCGATCGCGAGCGAGCAGAAGTTGGCGCTGCTTCCGATCCCAAAGAGCAAAGGCAAACATTCCTTCCAGATGATTGAGAAAGTCGATGCCAAACTCGCGATAAGCGTAGAGAATTGTCTCGGTATCTGTTCCCGTGTGGAATCGGTGTCCTCTTTTTTCGAGTTGGGCGCGCAGCTCGCGGTAATTGTAGATCTCTCCGTTATAAGTAATAACCAGCTCCCCGTCGTCGGTTTGCATTGGCTGGCGCCCCGCTTCAGACAGATCGATTATGCTCAGACGACGGTGGCCCAATATCACCTCGCCATCCTCGTAAAGCCCCTGGTCGTCTGGCCCACGATAAGAAATCAGTGCCGACATTTTTTCGACCAGAGCACTATCTCCAATTCGAACTGTTCCTGAGATTCCACACATGAATAATTGACTTATCAAACTCGAAGGCGTTTCCGGTCACCTTCTCCTGCACATCGTAGGTCTTTTTCTCAGGCAAAAGTTGCCAGCCAAACAAAGCCACGGCCAGCAAGAGTGACCCTTTAAGTGAGAAAAAACTACTAATGTTTTGACATATCAACGAAACTTCGTTATTTTTTTAACGTTCTTTCAGTGAAATCCCAGCTTTTCCCCCCTTAAAATTAAACAGAAAAGGCTTCAATCAGACTTGTTAGCTAGAAAACTAACCTGCAAAGGGTGGGTGGCATCCACGTGCTCTGCCATTACTAATCTCAGCACTAATTCTCTTAAAAAGCTCGGGTTTTCAATCAAAACCGCGAATCTATCAAAGATCTCCCTATCGACCCTTATCGGAATCTTTTGCGTGGCCTTGGTAACAGCTCGGGTTGGCGCTGAACGCGCTAAACAACCCGGTGCTGAATTTCGTCATGGGAGCCTCAGCGCATCATCGCCTGCTCCCACCCAACCTTCTTCATCGAGTCAGAGCGCGCAGTATCCTGGGGCTAATTGGGAAACTGCTACTCCCCAGGAAGTAGGTATGGATCCGGTTCGCTTAGCTCAGGCGATGGCTGCCTTGCCTTCTCCTTCAGTGGTGATTAGAAACGGACGTATCGTGGGGCAGAAAGGAGATATTGCCCGGACCGGGTTTATTTGGTCAGGAAGTAAATCGTTAATGGTTCTGATCTTTGCGAGATTGCTCCAGCAAGGCCAAATCGCTCATTATGATGTGAATGTTCCTGGCAGTAATGTCCCCAGTGATCCTCCGGCTTCGTTTAGACAATTCCTGGCCATGACGAGTGATTATAATCTCTCTCCCCATAGTCCGGGTAGTCATTACGCGTATAACAATGGCGGAGTCCACTTCTATGGAACCCATCTGAAGAACACCTTCTATTCCGGCAGGACAGAGGTGCAGATGCTTCAGGATGCTTATGTTGCCGCCCTGGGATTTCAAGATCCTCTTTCCTACAACACGGCTGGTTACCTGTCAGGCTGGGACGGTGGTTGGTTGATGTCAACCCGCGACCTGGCTCGGATTTGCTACCTCGTTCTTCGTAATGGAAATTGGAATGGACAACAAATTGTTCCGGCTTCGTTCATCAACGATCTACACCTGAATCAAATTCCCGCGGGCGCGACGGAGGCGGCATACACAGACGACTTTTATAATGAACCTGGTGTTACCAACCATTTACCCGGCGCGTATTCATTTGGTTTTTGGTTGCCACGACATACAACGTTCTTTGGTGGTAGTCAGTCTCAAACTGAGGCTGTCAGTATCAGCGGGGCGTTTGGTACCTCTGCTCACATCTCCCGCTCAAACGATCTGATTATCGTAGCGGTAAATACTAGTAGCGACCACGCAGGCGGCAAAATTTCCGGGGCCATGCTGGATCAGGTTGCCGCTGCAATTAATAATGGAGCGCCGACTCCTACTCCCACGCCGACTCCAACGCCGATGCCGACGCCGACGCCGACTCCCACTCCCACTCCCACTCCCACTCCAACGCCGACTCCGACGCCGACCCCGACTCCTACGCCGACGCCGACGCCGACGCCGACTCCGACGCCGACTCCTACGCCGACCCCGACTCCTACGCCGACGCCGACCCCGACGCCGACTCCAATGCCGACTCCCACGCCGACGCCGACCCCGACCCCCGCATCACCACCAATTCTTCTCACTGAAGAGAATTCAGACAGGGCAATTGCAGTCAACGCCACTAACTCTGTGCGCGATCCATTCCCGCTGTTGACTATTCCAAATTTCAGTTCGGACAATCGTACTCGGGTGATGCTCTTCGTCACGAACTTTGAACTTCTGCCCAGCGAGAACCTGACTGACGTTGTCGTAATTGCTGAAAATTCGGCGTTGGGGACCAATACTCTTCCGGTTGAGTACGTAGGGAGAGTGCCGAATTTTGACTGGCTTACTCAGATCCAAGTCGTATTGCCGCAGGTGTTGACGAACGCAGGTGAAGTGTTCGTCAGTGTCAGTTTGCGTGGAATTTGGAGCAATCGCGCCCGCATCAGTATTACACCATCTGTTGTCAGCTCCGATCTGCCGCAGTTACCTTACAAATCCTCTCTGTTAAGTGACTCTCTCTTTTACCCTCATTGCGCGCGTTCACGGTTCAGCTTTCTAAGTTTCCAAAGTTATTGCGCGATCTCGCAGCTCGGAAATCCTGAAGGAGGCCGCCGATCGAACTCCGACGATGACAAAAACTGCGAAAGCCGCCCAGGCAGCAATAGAAGCGACCAGTTGAGCCACTGCCGCGCCAAAAGCGCCCCAACCACGGGCTAGAACGACAGTAAGTACCCCCGCAAAAAGGACTCGAATCACCCACCCGAAAACCACAAAATTAGGACGAAGCAAATAAACGCAGGCGCACTGTAATGGAGCTTGCACCAATAGCATCAACATCGAGGCGCTAAGGAGGTAAAGTGTTCCGGACATGCCGGCAAACTCAGGCGGCAGAAATCTGGGAATTAGCACTCCCATGGCAAAAGCAATGGGAATGCAAGCGACGGCGATGGCCAGCCCAACTCCCAACCAGGTGGCCAGAAAGCCAGGTATTGCTTTGGCACTTTCCAGTCGGGCAATCCGGGCTGATACATATTCTCCAAATGCGTTGTAGACAGCAAAGAAGCCCATGCTCAGTGTGAGGCAAAGACCTAAGATACCGTTCTCAGCTTCGAGCCCAAACCCCAATAAAAGAAATGTGCCCAAATAAAGACTCAGGAGAGCGGCAACGTTTGCCGCTCCCAGCCACAGCGAGAATCGTAACAAGGGCCACACGTGAATTTTTTCCGGTCGAAGCCGATGTCTCCAGGCCAGATCAGCTATCAGTGCCAACCCAGCTATTAAGGTGGCGCCCGGATATACAATGAACACCAGATAAGGAAAGGCCGGAATCAAAAGGACCGCAGCGCCACTTAGAATAAGTCGGGTGATGCCCATTCCGCTTTGCACCAGCCCGGCGGCGCGATACTGCTGCTCAGAGAGCCGGTAACAATAGTAGTAATCGACGAACGCGGTCCCAATTCCTCCTAAGTAAATCGAACCTACCAACCAGGTGGGCACCGGGAACCAGAACGAAACTATGCCGAGCGCCACCACAATCAGCCCCCAGGCCGCAGCGGCGTAATAAATCACGAACAAGCCTGCGCTGACGACATTGCGACCCGCTTCACTTGATTCAGGCAGAGTGCGCAGACGAATCATTCCAAAATCAACGCCCAGCAAAAAAAACCTGCTCAAAAGAAGTTGCCCGCTGATGGCCGCAACCAGAACGCCGTACAATTTCAGTTCCATAACCTCGGCCAACAAGAACATGAGCACGGCGTTCGCGCCTATCAAAGCCAGCTTTCCCAGGAAAACCCAGCCTAATTCCGCAGCACGGCCACGAATGCCTGAAAAAGCAGCAACCGGTTCGACCGCCACAATCCAATTGAGGATCTTGTCGACTCGCTTCGTTCCGGCCGCAATTACAGGATTTGTCATCTGGAAAGCACGTGGCTGCCAATCGGCAAAGGACGGCCATCAAGATCGGGAGGCGCCGGCACTCCGGCGGCCTCAAGAACCGTGGGCGCAATGTCGTAAATAGAACAGCCTCGGAGTTCTAGATTAGAAGGGACATCCGGCCCCGTCATCAGCACAAAGCCGTGTGAGGAATGGCCCCCGGTGCGTGCATCCTGCTGCCGGATGCGTAATGTCCCGAAGCGCGGCGAATGCACCGTGTTCCAGGCGAAGGATTGATCCCAAAGCACTGTCAGGTCCGGGAGTTGATCGAGAAACGGCCCTGCAAAAGTTTCGTGAGTGATCGTAACCTGCCTGATCAGGGGTCTGCCGCTCTCATGATCGGTTAATTCGTAAAGCGCATCTGCAATGTCGCGGCACACCCGCTCGTATTCCTGGCCCGGTTCGACCAAACCGTTTTTGTCACGTCCCTTGACACTGATCCTAATCGCGCCCACAGAATCGTTGTTCGGGATCGCAAAGGCGCGGCATCCCTCCCACTTCTTGCCGCCTCGATACCACAGAAATAGAAGCTGATCCTGTGCAAACTGCGGCAACATGGCTTTAATTGCGTATTGAATGGGACCAGGCACGAGCATCTTTAGAATCCGCCACGGGTTTACCTTCGCACTTGACGGCTGCTCGTTCTCGGCGACTCGTCTGGCCGGGCCGGCGCTATAACCCCAGAGATCCAGCATCTCAGGCAAATTCCACGAAGCATGGAAAATTGGCCCCATGCCATGGCCCGAGATCACCATCGTGCGAGTGCTGGCGTCCACAAGCGACAGCATTTCGCCGATTTCACGATCCAAAGCCCGGTAGACCTCTTCTATTGTTCCCGCAAAATTGTCCCGGATAGATTCCTCGTTGCGCGGGTGAGAACCGTCTACGCCATGCCAGAAGTGATGACCGATGCAATGAGGCGCGGAGAAGCCGGCAAAGAAGAGATCCCAAGGCCTTTCACGCATCAGGGAGCGAAAAACCTCTCCGTGTAAGTGCACGCCCTGCAGCACCCGTTGGCGAAGCTCACGCAGTGACTCTGGCTTGGCGTCAAACCGGTCGCAGTCACCGACGGGATGCCGGCCAAAGCGCTCGTCGATCTCTGAAACCAGCGCCGGGGGCGATGAAGCGCGCGCGGTTTTGGTCGCATGCGCTCCCCAGTTAGTCAACTGAAACCCGTTGAGCGACTTGCTTAAAGGAAATTTTGGCACGTCCACAATGCCGACTTGACGGCCGGCTTCGCTCAGGTAATCCCAAAATGGCCTTCGGCGAATCGCGTCGTCAGGTACGTGGCGCAACCCCATGGTGCGCGCGTCATACTGAACGTAAAAAAATTTCTCAAATTTCCCCGGATTGGTACCCGTATAAATGCAAGCCCAAACCGTGTCCGGCAACTGCGCAGCGGTAGTTGTCAGTTGGGCGCGCACGCCCTGCTCCATCAGACGGCGGAACGCCGGCAACTTGCCCTCATTGGCCCAACGCTCGACCAGAGTCCATTCCATCGCGTCAAGCCCGATCAGCAGTTGACGCGGTCTTTTTTCTTTTGCCGTAGTTTCCATTGCGGCTGCGAATCTAATCCTAATGCTTAAGTTTCACGATTAAATTGTAGATGGCGGCAGTAATGAATCCGGCCGCATATCCGCAGACAAATCCATAGACAAATCCAAGCAGACTGCCCAAAAAAGTTACGGTGTAAAAGGGGAAGAAGGCCCTGAGAAGTGCCAGGTGAGGCCCGACCACCTCCCCGCCTTTCAAAATAAGGAAGTTGGTAGCGATGAATATACCCAACCCTGCAAGAATCCCGAGAACCAGACCAAGAATGTTGGCGTTTAATCGGAGCACGGCACGTTCCAGAAGCTGCTCGGTCTCATCCACCGGTTCGAAAGAAGCCTTTGCGTAATGCTTGCTGGTATCCTGGAATGTCATCGCCTTTTCCTATCGATCGTTTACAGCAGTGGTACTGCGGCGCGGAACTCGAGGTTGGGTTGAAGCTAGCAGAGCAAGATCGTCCGTCGTTGTCTTGTCGCGTTCCGTGACCTCTTCATGGTATTCCTGTTCGGCATTTACCTGCCAAAGATCATAGTCTGCACCTAGAATATTCTTGACTGCCAGCATCGCCGTCAGCATTGAGTGATCCTGATTATTATACTTGTGCATACCGTTGCGCCCGACTAATTGTAAGTTGGGGACGCCCGCCAAAAACTCTCGCACCACATTCAGAGCGTCCGCGTAAGTGCCGTCATAGACCGGGTAGGCTTTCGGCATTCTGACAACGGAGCCATCCTCGACGTCCGCCGGCGACGCCAAACCCAGAACTCCCAACTCCCTCTTGCCCAGTTCTATCAAATCACTGTCGGACATGGTCCAAAGGCCATCGCCTTCAAAACAAAAGTACTCCAGACCCAGACATGTCTTTTCCGGATCCGGAACCATGAAAGGACTCCAGTTCTTGAAGTTCTGAATTCTACCAACCTTCACGTCCCCATCGTGAATGTAGATCCAATTATCGGGAAACAAGTCTCGCTTATTGACCACCAGCGCAACCGTGAGAAAATCCCGATAGTTCAGCGCCTCGGCGGCTTTGACCACCTGGGCGGGGGCCGGCGGATCAAACTTTTGAATTAGTTCCCTGATCGGCATGGTGCTGATGAAGTGGGTTCCGGCAACAGTCTCTCTCGCACCATCGACGTTGATTTCCAGCGCTTTGACCTCACCGTCGTCCCAGAGAATCTTTTCGACGCCGGCGTTCAGCCTGATTTCGCTTCCCTTTTGCTCGACAATTTCCTTAACCGTTTCCCACATCATGCCTGGACCACGTTGCGGGTAGTCGAAGGCATCGATCAAGGTCTTGATCACATCGCCCTTGTTGCTCGGTTGCCTCTGAATGAGCGCACTCTTCACCGCCGCCAGCAGCGACAAGCCCTTGATGCGCTGAGCAGCCCACTCGGCCATGATCTGATTACAGGGAATACCCCAGACCTTTTCGGTGTAGGTCTTGAAAAAGATTCGATAGAGGCGTTTGCCGAATCGGTTGGAAATCCACTGTTCAAATGTTTCTTCGGTTTTTTCCGGAAACAGTTGGGCGCGCACGTAACTAAGGAAGATGAGGGCGCTGTTCCAAATACCCAGGCCCAGCAGGGCGTTTGAAGCTTTCAGCGGATAATAAAAGAACTTCTTATTGTAGTAGATGCGTGAAAGCCTGCCGCGCCGAAGAAACTTTCCGTCGGTAAGCACTTCGTGCCACATGTCTTCGACGGGCTTAACTTTGGTGAAAAAGCGATGGCCTCCGATATCGAAGTGATAGCCTTTATAGTTGACGGTTCGGGATAGCCCCCCAACGACGTTATCCTTCTCGAGCACCAGGGAGGTAATCCCAGCCTTACAAAGATCGTAAGCCGCCGTCAGGCCCGCAGGCCCCGCTCCGATCACCACAACGTGCGTGTCCGGTTTAGGCATCGAGGTGAGATAAAAAACGGGAAGGATGTCCCATGTTAACTTGCCGCACAGCCGTCTCCATGGCTCCGCCTGCTTCAGTCGATAGAATCCAGGGAGGAAGTCAAGTTTGCTCTTGTTCTCAAGGTCAGAAGGTAGGCGGCCAGCAATGAATTGCGGAAAAAGCCGATTAGCCAGCCGAGTACAAACCCGGCCACAAACCCATAAACCAAACCAACGAATGCCCCTTTGACCGTGACTGTGTATCCAATGAAAAACTGGCCGAGAAGAGCCAGGTTCGGACCTACTACGTCTCCTCCCTTGACGAGCAGGAAAACCGTCGCCAGGAAAACCGCCAGGCTGCAAACCGTCCCTACGGCAAGCCCCAACGCACCCTTATCGAGCCTGGCAAATGCTTCGATGATAACCCTATCTGATCCACTGGCTTTTGACACTTCTTCCATGTTTCCACCTCAAAGACTAAGAAACGTTCATTAGCCTCTGGATTCCGTCGTTCCAGCGCATTTGCGACGCAAGTTGTAAGGTTACACCGGGATCGGCGGTTTGGGTAGTTTGCAGCCCGCTTGAAGTAATGGTGAATTCACATTGTCGAACAACCTAACGGGCGGAGGAAACCTCATGTGTACGACCTTAGTAATACCTCAATTCTGCAAGGAATCACTCTCTTTGGCCTTTTAGGCTTTGCCTTTTGGCTCAGAGGGTTAGGCAAGACGGTTTATTCCAGTCAAAGTACGTCAACCAGGGCCGACGACAAACTAAAGTTTGTCGGACATCCATCATGGTACCAAAACCACTTTGCCGATGTTTCTCCGCGATTCGATGTGACTGTGAGCCTCGCCAGCCTGCTCAAACTTGAACGTGCGGTCGACGTATGGGCGCACCCAGCCTTCTTCCACCCCCCTAATAATCTCTTTTGTCCAGGCTCTAACTTTTTCAGGCTCGTGCCACATGTGCCCGAGGTTCAGACCAAATACGCCGCGGTTCTGGCTGAGCAGACTAAGCGGATGAAACCTGGGCATCTGCGCGGCGGCTTTGAGCAGTTTGAGTTTTCCTCTCAAGCCGTTGGCGGAAGCAGTGGAAACTCCGAACATCCCCAAGCGACCCGTATGGCAAAGCGCCGCATAACTCTTCTTCCAATGCCCACCTCCGATGGGATCGATCACCAATTCCACGCCCCTTCCGCCGGTCATCTGTTTCAAAACCGGAAGCCAATCCTGGTTTCGATAATCGATCGGGTGATCGAGGCCACGCTCGCGCAGGAATTCATGTTTGCCGGGACTCGCGGTGCCGTACGTTTCGGCCCCGATGTGCTTCGCGATGTCGAGCGCGGCAAGCCCTACCCCGCCGCCAACGTTATGAATCAGAATCGCCTCGCTTTCGTGCAGCGAACCCATTACCACAATCAACGCGTAGGCCGTCAGATAATTCACCGGCACGGCGGCGGCTTGTTCAAAGGTGAGTTGCTCGGGCTTCTGGAAGATCTGAGTGGCCTTAACCACCACCATCTCTGACTGGCCGCCGAAGCGCGTTAATGCCACCACGGATTTGCCGGCGAGCTCAGGGTTGACATCTTCGCCCAACTCCTCGACAACGCCGGCCACTTCATATCCCATCACGCACGGCTTTGACGGTCCGTCGGGATAGAGTCCCTGGCGCGCGAGGATATCGGCAAAATTGATTCCCGCAGCGCGAACGCGAATAGTCACCTCGCCAGCCTTGGGCCGCGGGTCAGGCTTTTCCTCGACGCGGAGCACTTCGACGCCGCCGTTGTTGGTGGTAACTATCTGGCGCATGACGGCAGACCTAAGCTGCAACCAGGGCTTTCAAAAGGTCTTTCGAGAGTTCAATCGGAAGGAAATAGCTCGAGGGATACAAATAGTCATCGCCCGATTCATCCACTACTCTGATGTACCCATCCTTTTCTGCCGCTTGATCTGGTAGAACTTCGTAGATCTTACGGAGTTCCAGGTCGTCACAGTCGCGATTGCGGATACAAACAACGAATCGCTTTTTGTCTCGAGTAGGCTTCATGGATTAGTTTGGTTTTATTAAAGATAACGTTTGATCTTGATTTTTCTCTTGCCGATACCGTGGGCTTCGTACCAATGTAGTTCAACCCGGCGTATCCTACCACTACTGAGACGCACCGTAGCAATTCCTTTGCGCTTGCGCCAGCGGCCTTGTCCAAACTGCTTTCGGATCCGCGCAATCTCGCGAATCCTGCCGGAAAAGGCGATGGTTTCAATTTGGGTGATTTCACCAATTACTTCGAAGTACATGGGGTGAGGCCACTTTCAGACAACCAAAAGTTAATTTTGAGGACGCCATGATATCCTATCGCGGATGAGTCTGTGGAGAGAACTTCTTGAAACAGCTATCCAGGCGCCTTCGCCTCACAACGTCCAGCCGTGGCGGATTCGCATCCTGAACGACACAAAAGCCGATCTTCTTATCGACTCAAAGAGAACGCTGCCGAAAGAAGATCCCACCGGCAGTTTCATCATCCTCACGATGGGAATGTTCATCGAGGGATTGCGGCTCCTCGCGGCCAACCAGCAACAAAGGCTGGAACACGAGATGTACCACGAGCCTTCGTGGTACGCCGCCGCAATCCTCGAGGCGACCGAACAGACTTTTCTCCCTTTTGCTCGTTTGCGGCTGACGCCGGATGCGACTATCGAGGCGAACTGCGATCCCTCACTGTTCTTTATCCGCCGCACGTCGCGCGTTTCACTATTGCCATCACCAATACCCGCTGAGGCGACAGAAAGGTTTTGCGCGTTGGCCCAGGAGTGGGATCAGAAGTATGAGCAAATCACCGATCACCCGGCAATTGAGCGAATTTTGCACAAGAACATCGAGGCGCTTTTCGAAGATCTTAACAATCCCCACTATCACGACGAGATTGTTGAATGGTTTCGCTTCTCGGATAGCTCGGCTCGACATCATCGGGACGGACTCGACTACCGTTGCATGAACACGTCGCGCATCTCGTACTGGCTGGCCGCGCGCTTTCCACAATTGCTGACCCTGCCCCTGGTGCGCCTTTTGCTGTGGCGCCAATATCGCTCGCAACTCGGGACCGTTCCCACGATTGGTATGCTGGCGGGAAAATTCTGGGAGCCTGAGAGTGCCTTCAAGACGGGAAGTTTTCTGATGCGTTTTTGGCTGGAGACGGCGAGACTGGATTTGTACATTCATCCCTACGGCAATCTGGTGACGAATAAAAAGGCCGCGGCTTGGCTGCTGGAAGAGACGGGTATTCCGGACATTTGGCTGATCTTTAAGATCGGCTACTCGCCAACCCCGCCAAAAAGCCTTCGCCGTCCCGTCGAGGAGATCTTACTTTAATGAACCGTTTGCTGATTGGCCTGACACTCTGGACCCTTTGGCTGATTCGCATGTTCATCAGTCTGGATCGGCGCACCTATCTCGTGTTGAGCCTTGGCTCGCTGCAATCGTGGTTGGCGCGAATTGGCATGATGCGCGCCCAGGCCGTTTATTTGAAAGCCGTGGATCGGTGCCCCGCTTATCAAAAGTTTCTCGCGGCCGAAGGGTACCGTGACGGACAGGCTTGGGAACTTTCGCGGCTCCCGATCATGACCAAGGAGAACTACGTCAAGAAGTACCGCATCGAAGAGCGCTGCTACGACGGTAAGATTCCGGCAACCGGCGTGGTGATCGACGAGTCATCCGGCTCTTCGGGCGTGCCTAACAACTGGGTGCGCAGCGCCGACGAGCGGGAAGACGTCAAACGCATTTTGCAGCTCAACTACCAGTTAATTTATCGCGACAGCGGGTGCATCCTGCTGAATTGTTTTGCGCTGGGCCCCTGGGCAACGGGCATGAACGTCTCGATGTCTTTGGTGGATGTCGGCATCCTCAAATCTATTGGTCCCGATCAAAAGAAACTGGAAAACACACTGACGATATTTGGCCCTTCCTACCGTTATCTGGTGTTTGGTTATCCGCCCTTCATCAAATCTTTCGTTGACAGCACAACCTTGGACCTCGGCCAGTACCAAATGGATCTGATTGTTGGCGGCGAGGGCATTTCAGAGAGTCTGCGCGGTTATTTGCTGCGATCTTTTCGCACCGTGATCTCCTCATACGGAGCTTCGGACCTTGAAATAAATATTGGCGTGGAGACACCTTTAACGATCAGCCTCCGGCGCTTGTGTTTGGACAAACGCGATCTGTGCGAACGGCTATTTGGGCGCGAGACACCGCCGATGATTTTTCAGTACAACGCCCTTGACTACATCATCGAGGCTACCGCGGAGGGTGAGTTGCTTTTTACGATTGGGAGGCAGACCAGCGCCGCGCCGAAGATTCGCTATAACCTTAAAGACTTTGGCGGGGTAATGACCCACAGCCAGTTGGGGGCTCAGCTCAGGCAAGAAGGAATTGCGATTGAAGACCTTCCCGGCCCGCAGAGCCGTTTCCCCATACTCTTCGTGTTTGGGCGCGCTGATTTGACCGTGCCTTTTTATGGCGCGAAGGTTTATCCGACAGACCTCGAGGACATTATTCACGCTCATCCGACATTTGTGACGCAGATCAATTCATTTCAATTATCGACCTACGAGGACGAGAAGATGAACCGGCATCTGAAGATTCACCTTGAAACGGTCAGAGATTTTGCAGAAGAACTTCCGCCTGTCGCGGCGCTCCGTGATCTCTTCTTTGCGGGTCTGTGTTCGGCCAACCAGGATTTTCGGGAAGTCTCGCGGCTGTTTGATCGCTCGTGCCTGCACGTTGAGATTCATGCTTTTGAGACGGGACCTTTTCAGGGAAGGGACATAAGGATTAAGAACAAATACATAGCGAATAATAGCGAATGACTAGTTATCATTGACCAAGCTCAACAATACCATTTCTTATTGGTTATTCCTTGAGTTTTCTTATTAGTTTTGATAGAAACTGCCCAGAGGATTAACAATGCACCTTACACCATTAAGACGCTCACCTCGTTACCAGGAAGAACACGCTCCTCTTGAGAAACAGGCCGCTCAGTCACTCTGGGCCACCGTTGCTAGTTTTTTAAGCACGTTTTTTGCGCTCATTGTGAGTTTGCTTGGGCTTGCTACAACGTTATCCTTTCAGTCAATCATCGAGTCCATCAGTGTGCGTTCCCGTTATTTTTGGTTTGCTGTCGCAATCTTCGTTTTTCAAATAATTCTCGTCATTATTGTTTTGGAACTTAAGAAAAGAAACGCTCACATCATCGAGCTTCAACAGCGACTTATAGGTGTTTACCTCACTAAGCTTGAGAACAGTTTTCTTAACCCTACCTATCAATCCTCAAAGGAACCAAGATGAATCAAGCCGATCCTCTCTCAAATTTGCAGTCCATAATTAAAGCGGCAGAAGAAGAACTGAGCAAGAACAGTCCCAAGGGCTTTTCGCAGGAGGGTTTTGAGCGCCTAAAGCGGCGAATTGCCGAATTCATTGGTCAACTGACAATTGAATCCATGCGGGTTGCCAAACGTCATCAATCAGACTCAATCTCACCCGCCTATGTGGATCGGGCTTCTGAATATCTCGTCTCTGGTAAATCGCATCGTTGGCAAAAACTTCTCGAAGGTTTGGGATCTATTATCCTTGGAATCGGACTGGCCACGGCAGTCTCAATGATTCTGGAATCGAAGTTCTCGACCCGAGGAGTCATTATTTCGGTAGTTTGCATCGTGGCGGGGATGCCTGCATTCATGTTTCATCTTATGAAAGACTAACGTTTCCTGCCTTGGTTGTTTATCCTTCTTAACTAAGCTTTAATAAGCTCTTGGTTCGAGTTTTCATAAAGGAGTTAGCTGGCTTGCGAATTCAAGCCCTTTCGATTTTTCTAGCCGCCTTAGCCCTTTGTCTTTTCAGTTGTCAGCCCCGGCGATCAGACTCAAAGCAGCTAACTCTGGCCGTCAACTCCGGGGTTGAAGGCGACGCGCTGAAACAAGCCGCCCTCGATTACGAAGCCCAAACCGGGATCCACATAAACATCGCCGAGTTCCCTTACGCGAATCTATTTGAGAAAGAGTTGATCGATTTGACGGCGCGCACCGGCGCTTACGATCTGATCATGCTCGACGATCCATGGTTTCCGAAATTCGCGTCGCAACAGTTGCTTACCGATCTTGGTCCGTTGTTAGCTACGCGCGGCCTCAATGGACCCGACGAAGACTTTGTCCGAACATCAGTCGCGCTCTGCCGCGAGCCTTATCAAACGGGAACGCTTTACGCCCTACCCTATGTCGGCAACTCGCAGTTGTTTTTTTTCCGCAGGGATCTCTTCGCAAAACACAACTTGAAAGAGCCGGCGACGTGGGACGACGCGCTTGCGGCTGCTAAGACTATCAGCGAGCACGAAACCAACGGAGCTCCCGGCGGCGGCAAAATCCACGGCTATGTGATGCGTGCCGCCCAGGGCAATGCCGCCGTGGCAGACTTTATGCCCATCTTCTGGGCTTTCGGCGGCGAGATGTTTGACGCAACCGGAGAGCCAACCGTAAACAGCACCGAGGGCATCGCCGCGTTGAGATTTATGCTTGAACTTGGCAAGTATTCACCGCCGGGTTATGCCAGCTTCAACGCGGACGAAGTAGGCGCGCACCTGCTGCAAGGCACTGCCGCGATGTCGATTAACTGGCCGGCCTGGATTACTTCCTTTGGCGATCCGGCAAAGTCAAAGGTCATCGGCAAGATGGAGTTCACAACTTTGCCTAACGCTCGCAACCCGGGACGTGCCGAAATCGGAAACTGGCTGATAGCGATTCCCCGTGATGCCAAAAATAAAGATGCCGCATTCGACTTCCTGCTATGGGCAACCAGCGCTGAGCAAATGAAGCGCTCCGCACTGCGTGGCAATCCCCCGACTCGCAAATCTTTGTTCATCGATCAGGAATTGGTTTCCAGGTTCCCCGCTTATCCGGCGCAGATGCGTTCATTGGAGAGTTCCCGTCCCCGGCCCCGCACTCCACTCTGGAACGAGATTGAGAACGTTTTTGGAATTTACCTGTCGAAAGCGAACAGTGGAGAGCTCGCTCCCGAGGCGGCGATGAATCAGGCAAATGCCGAGATTGCAAAGATTCTTGAACGCGCAAAGTAAAACAGCTGTCGGGTATCGGGTTTCGGGTGTCGGGTCCGACAAGTCCCTGGCGTATCTGCTAATCACCCCGGCCGTTTCGGTGCTGCTAGCGCTCTCGATCTTCCCACTCATCCACGCCATCAGTCTTAGTCTGCAAGTCACATCAGGCGGCACGACGCTTTGGAGCTTAGGAAACTTTACGCGTCTGTTTTCGGATCAGTTCTTTCTGGCCGCACTTGCGCACACGCTGGTTTATGCCGCGTCTGCGCTGACGATCGAGTTTTTCCTTGGGCTTGGACTTGCCGTCCTTTTGCACAGGCAAATTCGCGCGCGAAGATTTTTTCGCGCCGCCCTGCTGGCGCCAATGATGTTGCCGACGGTGGTAGCGGGTGTCGTCTGGCGGCTCATGCTGAATCCCAATTTCGGGGCGGTCAACGGAACTTTGAAGGGCATGGGGCTGAACACGGACGCGTTAACGTGGACGTCGTCGCCCGGTCTCGCGATGATCTCGATCATCGCGGTCGACGTTTGGCAGTGGACTCCATTCATGTTTCTGATCCTGCTGGCCGGGTTGCAGGCAATCCCCCAAGAGCCTTACGAGGCGGCGTTGATCGACGGCTCGAACGCCTGGCAGACGTTCCGCCATATAACCTTGCCGCTGCTGAAGCCGGCGATCCTGGTCGCGCTCTTGCTGCGCACCATGGATTTGTTGCGCGTGTTCGATCAGGTGTTCATTCTTACTGAGGGCGGGCCCGGCTTTGCGACCGAAACCATCAGTCTTTACATTTATCGCACTGCGTTTCGCTTCTCTGATTTTGGTTATGCAGCCGCAATGTCTTTTGTGCTGCTGGTGGTGACGAACATTGTTAGCTTGTTTTACCTCCGCTTGCTGCAAGCAAAGGAGACTTGATTTTTGAACTTTCATGAGCGTAACGAAGAACGTCGATACCGACATGATTGCTCTGGAGACGGTCGAGGAATTCAAGGAGAGAAATCTCATGGTTGGGAAGGGTTGCTTGCCCCCGCCCAGAAGAAGAGACATTCAAAGTGAGCGAGGGCAAGCCATCCTTCCTAACCATGAGACTTCTGACTTAAGAGTTTCCTAATGAATCGGCAAAGCTTATTCACATTTCTGCTAGTTGGGGTCGCGCTGCTGTTCTCACTGGCTCCGATTTATTGGATGCTGACGATTTCGCTCAAGCACGAAGTCGATCAGTTTGCCGCGCCACCGCGCTGGTTTTCTTTCGCGCCCACGCTTGAGCATTATCAGGACGCTTTTTTCGCGCGCTCGTTCGGACAGTATTTGATTACCAGCGCGATCGTCGCGGTTTTTTCCACTTTCTGCGCACTGACGATCGGAACCCTGGCTGCTTACGCGCTTGCGAGATTCAAAATGCCTTATCGCCTGGATCGCAAACTGGCGCTTTGGATTCTCTCCACCCGCATGTTTCCACCGATCGTTACGGTGATTCCGCTTTTTTTGATGATGCGGGACCTGCAATTACTTAACACTCGCACTTCACTGGTGATTCTGTATACCGGATTCAATCTTCCTTTTGTGGTGTGGATGATGCGGGGCTTCTTTGTAGAGGTGCCGCGCGAGCTGGAAGAGGCAGCGCTCGTCGATGGTGATTCACGGATGGGGGCGTTGCGGCGGGTGCTGTTGCCGCTGGTGGCGCCGGGCCTGGCGGCGACGGCGGTTTTCTGTCTGATTATTTCCTGGAACGAGTTTTTGTTTGCGCTGGTGATGACTCAAACCGACGCGGCGATGACTTTGCCGGTGGGGATCGCGGGACGGGTGACGCAGTATGAAATCAAGTGGGGGGTAATGAGCGCCGCGGGAGTTGTGGCCATGATGCCCATCCTGGTGTTTGCTATGGCGGTGCAGCGCTATTTAGTACGTGGCTTGTCTCTCGGCGCGATTAAAGGATAATAATTGGGAATCACTAGGCTTGCCCGGCGGAATAGCTTCTCTTCTAAGTATAGACATCTCGCCGATGCCCGATATGTAAAACGGTGACTTTCTGCTGAGCATCGTCTATTTCGTAGATGACGCGAATATCTCCCGAACGAATGCGCCAACCTTCGCGCCCAACCAGCTTTTTACACCCTGCGGGTCTTGGATTATCAGCTAGTGCTGTCACGGCATCACGCACCCGCTCATAATTCGATTTGGGTAAATTAGCAAGCTGTTTCTGAGCACCACGAAGGATGAGCACTTCGTAGCTCATTCACGCCCACCTTCAATCTCTTTTACGGCCTGAGAAAAAGGAATTGCTTCATCACCGGATGATTTGGCTTCATCATAAACACGGATGGATTCAAGCTCTTCCTGAGCTTCAAGTAATTCAAAATATCGCTCCACATCAAGCAACACTGCTGTGCGATTTCCGCTTTCATCCACGACAAATTGTTCTTTGTTCACGCTCATTAAAGTCAGCCTCCGAGTGCCAAGTTTATCTCCCGCTGGGGATTACTGCTAATACTCAATTGACACCAACGCCGGGCATCACCCGCCACTAGTTCAAGGTGAAATGCTACACTTTCTCCAAAATAGAACCCGCTACTTCGCCATGAGGTGCATTTCATCGCCCGTCTCGTCGCCGTGGTTTCTCAAACCCAGGTTGCCTCTAAGCTGACTCAGTCAACACCAAATTGTAAGCGGCTCATTTATGAGCGGCGGGCTGGTTGACTTTACTCTCCGCGCCACACCAATCTAACTCGTAACGTGCGCTACCAAGACAGGCTATAACTTCTCGATATTTCGCCGCAATTTCCAGACAAATCCATACCTGTTTTTCGTCAACCTCTTTGGGCATCGAACCAATTCCTGCTATCTTTGAGGCGAGGCTCTTCACACTCTGCCATCCGCGGGCCGCCGCACCAACATCTAACACTCCCTTCGGGATGCCCAACTTTGCTGGCAGCAAACCTGAAAATACCGCGAATCGACACCGAGGCAAATAAAATCGTAAGATCAATCACCGCGGAAGTTGCGATTTGTCTGCGCGCATTCTTAATGGTCAAATCAATCTACTTTGAAGAGTTCGCTGTTGTTTTCTGCCAATGTTTGCCCCCGTCCAAAAGCGTTCATCAGACGAAGCACTCAACTTGTGATGATCCGGTTCCTTAGTAAAGTGAAATCTCTGCCCTCTTCCGTATAAAACCAATGACAGTCTCCCGTCAAGTTGTTCCATGTCGTGGGATCTTGCGAGAAGCCTGTTTCCTTTTTTTCCGCTTCCATTACAAACCAAATGGCCCTTCTTTTAGAGCGCAACGGCCACGACTTCCTTCGTGGCGAGGTCAATACCATTTTATCAGTCATGCTGATCCCACCTCCGGGCAACAGACGACACTCGGCTAGCGTAGCGTCAACGTTACTAAACGAAAAAGCACTCAGTGGTCAAAGAATAAGCTAGCGTGGCGTTATCGATGAAGTGGGAGATGGTTATCAGGCTGCTGAGCAAACACCAAGACGGCTGAGATTAACGTTGACTTGAACGCCTTAACGGGTTATCAGAGACCAGGACTCTCTACTACTTATGACCATTGAATTTCGCAACCTGACTAAGCGCTTCGGCCGGAACACAGTAGTCGATGATCTGTCTCTGATCATCGATGACGGTGAGTTTGTGGTGCTGCTGGGGCCGTCCGGGTGTGGTAAATCAACCACTTTACGAATGTTAGCGGGGCTTGAAGATGTAACTTCGGGCGATCTCTTTGTTGGCGGCAAGCGGGTAAACGATGTTCCTCCACAGCGCCGCGACCTCGCCATGGTCTTTCAGAATTATGCCCTGTATCCCCATATGAGCGTCGCCGAGAACATCGCTTATCCTCTGCGGATCCGGAAACTTTCGCACCAACAGATTGCCGAACAAGTTGCCCGAGTCGCCAGTTTACTGAAAATCGACGGCCTGCTGACGCGACGGCCACGAGATCTTTCAGGAGGCGAGCGGCAGCGGGTCGCCCTCGCTCGAGCGATCGTGCGCTCGCCCCGCGCATACCTGATGGATGAACCGCTTTCAAATCTCGACGCCCGGCTGCGGGTGCAAATGCGCGGTGAGCTAAAGCGGCTGCAGCACGAACTTGGCACCACCACCATTTACGTGACGCACGATCAGGCGGAGGCGATGACTATGGCTAACCGGGTAGCGGTAATGCGCAATGGCAAATTGCAGCAGTTTGATACCCCGTTGAATATTTATAATCGTCCCGCGCATCGGTTTGTCGCTGAGTTTGTTGGCACCCCGAGCATGAATTTCCTCGAAGGAAGAATCGAGCCGCAAACTGGCTCTTTCAACAGCAATGGGGTGCGCCTACGACTTAACGCGGCTCAGATTGAGTCTTTGAAACTCGACACGGAACAGCGGGTCACACTGGGCATTCGTCCGGAACACATTCAGATTTCTCCGATTCGGCGTGATGGATGGTTGCAGGCGAGCGTCTACGTGACGGAATTGATGGGCAGTGAGACATTTGTTTTTCTGACGCTCGGCGGCGGCGAAAGATTTATAGCCCGAGCACCGGCGGACTTTCGCGCTGAGGTGGAAACGAACGTCTGGTTCGAGTTGGATATTGATAAGGCACATTTCTTTCATCCAACTCTGTGGCACAGACTTTAGTCTGTGAGGCCAGGGGATGGTACTTAACGAATTAATCACAGGCTGAAGTCTGTGCCACTACATCACAGGCTGAAGTGTGCCATTACATCACAGGCTGAAGTCTGTGCCACTACAACTGAATCACAGGCTGAAGCCTGTGCCACTACATCACAGGCTGAAGTGTGCCATTACATCACAGGCTGAAGTCTGTGCCACTGCAAATGAAAATCGCACTTAACGGCGCTACGACGATGAAAGCCGATCTGGAGACCGACTTGCACGCTGCAAAGTTGGCCGGATTCGATTTCCTGGAGATTTGGAAATCAAAACTCCGCGACTTTCTGAAAACCAACTCCGTCTCTGATCTTCAAAGGATGTTTGAAGCGGGTGGCGTTCCACCGCTCAGCATCAATTCGATCGAACACATTTCATTCCGCAGTCCGGAAGACTACGCAAAAATCAAATCAGAATGTGAAGAATTAAGCTCGGTGGCAGCCACTCTGGGTTGCCCTTACATCGTTGTCGTGCCGGGCAGACTTCCACAACCTGCTCCGAGTCGAGAAGAAATCGTCGCTGAGTCTATCCGGGTGCTTACGGAACTTGCCGCGATCGCACGGCGCTATGGCGTGGCGCTGGCGTTTGAGTTTCTGGGCCAAAAGGATTGCAGCGTACAAACATTGGATTTGGCGGCGGAGATCGTACGCGAATCTGCGCAACAAAACCTGGGCCTCGTGATTGACAGCTTTCATTTCTACGCGGGGGGCTCTGCTCTTGAGATGATCGAGCAGCTCGAGTCCGACCGCCTGTTTATTTTCCACATCAACGACGCCGAGGACCTTCCGAGGGACGAGCTGCAGGATTCTCATCGGCTGCTGCCGGGTCTGGGCATTTTGCCGTTGGTGGAATTGATCGAGGCGTTCAAGCACATCGGTTATGATCGCGTCGCCAGTGTCGAGATCTTTCGCCCCGAATATTGGGAAAGAGATCCTTTGGAGCTGGCGCGCGAGGCATACCAGGCGACGAAGCAGGTGTTGGCTAAGTCCAACAAACTTTAGTTTGTCGCTGTCGCTCTTAGTTAGAGGCTTGGTAATCATAAGGACGACAAACTGAAGTTTGTCGGACATTCCATGACGAAGATTGGAATTATTGGCGCTGGGTATATTGGCGGGGTCCATGCGGCAATCCTGGCCCGTGACGGCCGGGTTCAGATCGCGGCCGTTCACGACACCGTGCGGCAATCAGCGGAACGGTTGGCTAACACCTACAGCGCTCTGGTCGCGTCGAGCGCCACACAGGTGATCGAAATCTGTGATGCGGTCTACATTACCACGCCAAATACAAGACATACCGAGCTGGCCATTGCTGCAGCCGCGGCCGGCAAGCACGTTTTTTGCGAGAAGCCGATGGCTACGAGCCTCGCGGACGCACAGGCCGTCCTCGATGCGGCAAACAAATCCGGCAGAGTTTTTCAGGTGGGCCATAACCGTCGTTTTGCTCCGGTTTACGCAAAGCTCCAGCAGATGCTGACGGAAAGTCATCCGCCCCACTCGGCCCACGTAAAGATGAATCGCGGGGAGTTGCTGCATCCCGAGTGGGTGGGCGACGCGCGGGTCACGGGCGGGTTTCTTTATGAGACCACGATTCACATGTTTGACATGATGCGCTTTCTTTTTGGCGAGGTCACAATGCTTCACGCCCTGGGCTCATCACATGAATATCCCGAGACAGATGACTTCTCCGTGCTTTTGAAGTTTGCGAGTGGCCTGCACGCTACGTTTGCCTCGGCAGCGGATGCAAGCTGGCTTTTTCCTTTTGAACGGGTAGAAGTGTTTGGGCATCACACGACGATTGCTACGCGTGAAATGGAGAGTTTGGTTTATACGGAGGGTTTGGACGGCCGGCTCGTTGAACACTCAATGCACCAGTTGGCAAAAGAGGAGAAGTGGGGTTATTTCCAGGAGGATCGGAGCTTTATCGATTCGGTCATCTCAGGTGGGCCTCCGGCAGTGACGGCCTTGGATGGACTGAAGGCGGTCGAGTTAGTGGAGGGTTGTTACCAATCGGTAAACACAGTCGAAGCAATCAAATTTTTAAATAACCTATAAATTAGTGCAGCGGCAAGATTGGCTTAAAGGGATCCGAAATCTTAAATTTCTCGCTATCGTTAAGCTATCTGCTCTTGCAATTTTATTCTCGTGCATCGAGTGCTGACAGCTGCTCTGATAAGCGAGCCAAGCTCATCTGTTTTTCTGTACTTGGGTGCGTGAATACTCACAACCCGGTGAGTTTTGAGAAATTCAAGAAACGCTCTTTTGGCTGAACTCTCATGCGTTGGATAGAAAACTCCAAAGGCCGTCCCTCCTTCCTTATTGAGTAATGAAAAGCAGGGAATATCAGTCAAACCGTCTCCAACGTAAATCATGTTCTTAAAAGGAATTGGACGTTTATCAAGGGGTACATTCTCATTAACTAAGTAGGGATTCTTAAGGGTCTCTGCTTGGTCCAATCCTTTGTTTATTTCAAACAAATAACGGGTCTTTTCAGTAAATGTCACACAACGTTTGATGTAACGGAGGACGCCCGTTCTTGGATCTTCTCCTAGTTGACAACCATACACGCCATTAAAATACTTCTTAATTACTTTGCTACCTTCAATCACTTCCTGCAAACCGCCAGAAATTACATAAAACTCAATCTGAATATTTTTGAAGACTCGGACATCAGCTTTTAAGTCTTTAAATAGCCCAGGAAGACCTAAGTAGAATTCGTCATCGAGCGTAGAGCCAAATTTGCGCAAGTCTCTGTTTGTGAGTTTGCCTAAAGGTTTTCCCTCTCCAATTTTTTCCAATATAAGCCCAAGGTAGGCGAGTGTGGTATCGAAACCGCTTGTAACCAGTTTCTTAACATCATCTTTCCAAAATTTGTCAGTATCTATACCGTATTGCTGCAAAAGTTTGGTCGTCGAATCCGGGACGAGTGTATCGTCAAAGTCGAAGATCAGAGCCAGTTTGTGAAACATGGAGTGACACTCCTGTGAGATAAGTGCCAAGAGTTATATCAAAAACCAGTCGGCAGCCGTTTAGCTTTTGACAGTTTTTTCAGCGGGATTCGTTGTAACTTCGCGGCTAACTTTTGAAATTTGGTTAGAGTAGCCTATGAGCCGTTGTGAAACACTATTCCACTCCCGCGGAGTCAGTGGTTTGGAATTACTTCTATCCGCTTTGGGGCTCTCATGCGAACCTTGAACGTGTGGTCGATGTGTAGACATAAAGTTCTCCTTCGGATTTCTAATTCCAGCGCATTATACCTACAAACCCTAGTTAATCAACCGACGATTTCGCTCTTGTTTAGTGTTCAGCAAAGTCAAAGGCCACCAAGCTCCCACTTGAGTGGCCTTAAACTTCAAATTCGATGGATCTTCTAACTCGCGCTCTTGGCGGCGGTGTCCTTCGTTGCCGGCTTATTCGGCTGCGGAGTGATGCGCAGATATGGCCGGAGCGCCTTCCAACCTCCGGGAAACTTCTCCTTCGCCGCTTCGTCAGACAATGAAGGCACAATGATCACGTCATCGCCGTCTTTCCAGTTCACCGGGGTCGCGACGCTGTAGTTTGCGGTGAGTTGGAGCGAATCAATCACTCGCAGGATCTCGTCGAAGTTGCGGCCCGTGCTCGCCGGATACGTGATCATGAGCTTGATTTTCTTGTCGGGGCCGATGATAAAGACCGAACGGACTGTAAAAACGTCGCTGATCTCCGGGTGGATCATGTCGTAAAGTTCGGAGATTTTATGATCGGGATCGGCGATGACTGGGAAATTGAGGGCCGCGCCCTGGGTTTCTTTAATATCTTCCGCCCATTTGTTATGTGAATCAGCCGGATCGACGCTCAGACCGATCACCTTCACGCCGCGAGCGTCGAACTCGGGCTTGCTTTTTGCCACGTAGCCAAGTTCGGTCGTGCAGACCGGGGTAAAATCCTTCGGGTGCGAGAAGAGCACGGCCCAGCTATCGCCAATCCATTCGTGGAAGCGAATCGGGCCTTCAGTTGTTTCCGCTGTGAAATCGGGAGCAACGTCACCTAAACGTAATGCCATTTGGAAATTCTCCTTTCAGTTGCAACAACCAGTTATCCGCGTTTTGGGAACGAGATAACACGAGGTAAATCTGCCGGAATTTTTTATGATGTCGTTGAAGCTTTTACATCTAATGCGAATCCAAGTCAAATTCACAAACCACGGCAAGGTACCGAAGAAACCAGTAGTTTCTGAAGTCTCTCAGGTACGAGCGAACCGCTTGGCCAGGATTTTTGCCTTATCCTCGGACTGGTGATATAAGACCAACCGCCCTCGCTCATTTCTAGAAGTTCCAACCCCGAAAGGACTCCCACTATGCGTCGCATCCTGACCACCCTGAGCATTGCTTTAGCGTTGCTCTCTTTTGTTCCGGCGCTTCCAAGTACAGCAACCCTCCTTCCAGCTTTTTTCCAACGAGCTGGTGATCCAAATGTAATGGTTTGGGTCAATACCGCTTCCGGCGTTTATCACTGTCCTGGTACGCGATGGTATGGCCGAACAAAGAGAGGTCGGTATATGAGGCAGCGGGCGGCCCAAGCCGCTGGTTACCGCCCGGCTTATGGCAGTGTTTGCGGTTAAACCTTTCAAAAGACTCAAACTCGGTCAAGCCGGAAACTGCCTGAGGACTATTGATCCTGGCCGATTCAGAGTCTTTCGCTCGCGAACGGGCCATCCAACCTGATTTCGCAAAGTAATCGGGTGAGTGGTATCATTCCACAGCCCAACACCCCCGATTAGTTAGAATGTTCCCTCATTTAGATACGTATGCCTGAAGCCTCGAGCTTGGATCAAACCACCGCGTCTGCCGCCACCAGGGAAGCCGAGTTCCGCCCGGACCTCTACCGCGAGATCTTTACTCATTCGCGAGAGCCGATCGCGATTATTAACCCTCAGGGCTACTACATCGAGCAAAACGCGGCCCACTATGAATTGCTGGGTTACTCCGACGCCGAAGTCAAAGGCAAGACTCCGGCAATTCATCTCGGCGAGGAAGTATTTGAGAGTATTGGCCGCGAGTTGGCGGTGAAAGGCGAGTATCGCGGCGAAGTAACCAGCCGCACAAGAAAAGGCGAGCTCAGACAAATTGAACTTTCCGCTTTTGCAGTGCGAAACAGCCGGGGCGAACCAATCTGTTTCGTCGGCATAAAACATGACATCACTGAGCGCAAACGAATAGAGGACCGTCACGCTCTGCAGCACGCGGTAACGCGAACCCTGTCCGAATCTGCCAGCCTGATCGAGTGTGCCCAGAATATTTTGCGAACCTTCTGCGCGGGGTTCGAGTGGGAATTTGGGGCTTTTTGGCAAATCGATCGAGACGCCCAGGTTTTGCGTTGTGTGGAGGTCTGTCTATCGCCTTCCTCAAAAGTCAGAAACTTTGAAAAGGTCAGCCGCAGCCGCAGTTTCGAGAAGGGTGTCGGACTTCCAGGCCGCGTGTGGAAAGAAGGCAAGCCTCACTGGATCGCCAACGTGGTCGAAGATTCAAACTTTCCGCGCGCTCCAATAGCTGCCGAGGAAGGACTGCGCGGCGCGTTTGGTTTTCCGATCCTGGCCGGAGGAGAAGTCCTGGGCGTAATAGAGTTTTTCAGTTGCGAGATTCGAGAGCCTGATGATGACCTGCTGAGAATGGTTGCCGGAATCGGGTGGCAAGTCGGCCAGTTCACGAAACGAAAACGAGCGGAGGAAGAACGCGCAGAGTTATTAGAAAGCGAGCGCGCCGCCAGAGCTGATGCCGAAAAGGCGAATCGCCTGAAGGATGAATTCCTCGCTACGCTATCCCACGAGTTGCGCACTCCCCTGAACGCTGTGATTGGCTGGTCGCGAATGTTGAAATCGGGACGGCTCGATCCCGAAAGCTCGATACACGCGATGGAGGTGATCGAGCGAAATGCCTGGGCACAAAAGCAAATTATCGAAGACATCCTGGACGTGTCGCGAGTGATCACCGGCAAACTGCAATTGAATCTGGGGCCGGTGGACCTGGTAGCTGTGGTTGATGCCGCGCTTGATGCTGTGCGTCCGGCCCTCGAAGCCAAGAACATCAGAATCGACACCATTATCGATGCCGGTCTGAAAATCGTGCCGGGCGATGCCGATCGTCTCCAACAAGTGGTTTGGAATCTTCTTTCAAACGCCGCGAAATTCACGCCTCTGGACGGGAAAGTGGAGGTTCGAGTAAGCCAGGATACGGCGCACGTGCAGATTCAAGTTAGCGATACAGGACCGGGAATCGATCCGGAATTTCTGCCTCATGTCTTTGAGCGATTTCGCCAGGCTGATGGCTCGATCACCAGGACTTACGGTGGGCTGGGACTTGGGCTGGCAATCGTGCGTCATCTGGTAGAGTTGCACGGCGGCGTCATCACTGCCGAGAATCGGGAAGGCGGTTCGGGCGCAGTATTCACCGTAAAGCTGCGCCTTCCCAGCGGCGAACTCAGGCCGGAGGTTCTCTCCCGAACGCTCTTCGAAGAGGCGGAACCTGATGCACCCAGTCTCGAGAACCTTCGGATTCTCATCGTCGATGACGAAAGGGACACGCTGGACTTGGTGGCCCTTGAGTTGACTCAGCATGGCGCGAAAGTAACTGGCGTGACGACGGCTGAGAGTGCTCTAATGGCCCTTGAGGATGCGGAATTTGATCTGCTGATCAGCGACCTCGCCATGCCCGGAACAGACGGGTATGATTTGATTCGACGTCTGCGAAAGCTGGAGGCCGGACGAGAAAAGAAGCTGCCCGCCGTAGCGTTGACTGCGTACGCGCG
>Ga0187893_10001503_pt1 | contig 55713 bp, 41 predicted proteins | sample MA1701074metaG_FD_139574 | JGI IMG/M metagenome (GOLD analysis project Ga0187893, IMG submission 139574) | White microbial mat communities from a basaltic lava cave in the Kipuka Kanohina Cave System on the Island of Hawaii, USA - MA170107-4 metaG ...
GTATGGCCTTGCCATGCTGGTCCTGCGCCTTCTCCAGGCTGGTCCGCAGCATGTCGATCTGCTCCTCAAGCTGGCGACGCTCACGTTCCCGTTCACTTTTCAGAGTCTCCCGCTCCGTTTGCAGAAACTCCTTCTCCTTCGCGGCGCTTTGCAGCCGCTCGTGCAACACCGCCACCTGCTCCCGCAGGTCTGACGGCCCCTCGCCTGTCAGATCGGTGTCCGGCCTGACAACTCCTGACAGCTCCAGATCGGCCATTGTCTTGACCAGCGGATAGACCCGTTCCAGTTCGGCAATATCAATGACCTTGTGGTTTCGCTCGTTGAGGGTGTAGGAGAGGGTTCCATCCTTGGTCGCCGTATTGATGGTTTCCCTCGACTTGCCGGTGAGCAACGCGGCGTCCCTGACGCTGACTTTGGACATGCTGACAACTCCTGACGTGGAAAGTGAACCTTGGTGTCAGGAGTTTAATCGAAATCCCAAGGGCTGACCATCCCCTCCTCGCCGTCAGATATTGTCAGACCTGACGACGACCGGACACCCACCGCCAGTCAGGTTGACTGTCCGGCCGGACAGTCAACCTGACCGCCCTCCTCCCAACGCGCTGATTTAACTGCCTGACACTTTGACCGCCTGACCGTCAGGCGGTGTCCGGCTCTGTCAACTAGACCGTCCACCTGACTTCTGATACTGTCAGACTAACGATTCTGAGGTTTTGCACCGGATTTTTGCTTCGTTGTTTTGCTCTCAGGACCGCTTTCCGCTTCGCCATTCCCGGCGCGGCACATCCGTTCAACCCATTTACCAGAAGGAAGCCCTCGACCGTTTGAAGCCATAAAAGAAAAACCGCTGCGTCAACAGCGGCTCTTCTTGGGGGATAAATACGAATTCTAAACTGATTTTCATCGTATCAACTCCCGAATCGGAATGCAAGTCGCCCGCGATTCTGCAACGGGCTTTTGCATCCTTGTCCACAGGTTTCGCCAAGGTCGGGCTTGATACGCCATGCAACACATCGCCACTCAACTACCCGCCATCCCGGCCATCCCACACAGCAGGGGAGGGCGGGTCAGTTCTACTGAACTCCGTTACTCGCAGCAGTTGTGCGAGGACTTCGCTGGCCTTGAAGCCACAACCAACCGTTACGATCTCTTGTTGCTGGTGAAGCGGGCCGGCAAAGCGGCCGGGTTTTCCTCCCGGATGATTCAACTGCTGGACTATTACATGGCTTTCACCCGCGATGCCGATTGGGAGCAGGGGGCGCGGCCCATCGTTTATCAATCGCTGGCCAAAACCGCGCTCGATCTCGGCGTGTCGGAACGCCAAATCCAACGCCTGGAACAGGCGTTATTTGAAGCGCAGGCATTGACGTGGAACGACAGCGGCAACCATCGCCGCTATGGCCAGCGGTGCGCTCACACCGGAAAAATCCTCTACGCCTTCGGCGTGGACCTGACCCCGCTGGCTTATTTGAAGCCCGAACTCGAAGCCAAACTTCACGAGAAAGAGCTTTACGACCGCGCGTGGCTGGAAACGAAGCGGCAAATCTCGTGGCATCGACGGCAGATTTGCGCCGTGCTGGCTGAGGCTGGCGAGGAGGGGGCTGAACAGACTGCATGGCTCCTCCATGCCATCCGCCAGTATGAAACGCTGGCTGTTCCAATCCGCACTTACATGAGCCTCGAAGAACTGCGCGGCCTGCTGGCCCGCCACAAGGCGCTATCGCAGGAAATCATTGCCAAAATCGAGGAGGAGGGGGCACCAACAAAAACAACAATGTTGAGTAAAGAGTCGTCCAAGGACGACGCTGCGGTCGTCCACTACAATTACTCCAATCAAAAACCATCTGATAAATCAGACTGTAGTCCTGCGGCCAGTTGCTTTCAGGAAAGCGTAGCGGCCCCAACGAAGCCAAACATCGAGGCCGGGGCCAATGGCACGACAAAACCGGAGGAGGGGAGAGAGACCAAAGACGACGGAATGGATCTGATCTACGGCACCGGCCTTCAACACATCACTCTCAAGCAGGCACTCAACGCCGCGAGCGAACGATTCCGCGCCCATATCCCGATGAACCCACGACCGATGAACTGGCCCGATCTCATCGAAGCCGCCTACGCCCTGAAACCGGAACTGCACATCTCTCAGCAATCCTGGGGCGATGCGTGCTTAACGCTGGGCCGGGCCGGGGCGGCCGTCTGCCTGCTGCTCACCGACCAGGCCGTGCAGCGCGAGGACGATCCCGTCCGAAAACCGGCCGCGTATTTCCGGGCGATGGTCAACCGCGCAAAGTCCGGCGAACTGCATTTGCATAACTCCGTGTTCGGAATTCTGAAACTGGATAAGGGGGTGAGCTTGGCACCGTCCGAGTGCCCCTTATCGTAGAATCACCTTTTCGGACGAGGGAAACGCCTCCGGCGGCGCTTGAAACGTGGCTTGAACTTATTTGTGAAGAATTTCCCCCGGTAACTGCGGGGAGGGACTTTGGCTACACGCCAGAAAACCGAACTCAATCCGCCCATCTGAAAAATCCTCGCACCCTGGCGAGGGTTCATTGTAAGACTTAAGCTAAAAACCGACAATACCGGCTCCTTCATTCGGCTGGATTCTGCAACGAGTGGTTATGTCATTCGCCATTCCATTAAGGGCCGGTATTCGGGCCGATAGCTAGACTTCACCGCTTCTTTCATCTTCACTTGAAAAATACCCGCTTATTCACTAAACCTAGTTTTAGGATTATACCCAAGGCGCTTGCCGCAGGTGCGAATCCCGAGATCGCTGAATAGGGCGGCATCTCAAATTGACAAACAGGGAGTGGTTGACCATGCGCCATGGGTCGAGTTTCGTTCTCATAATCCTGCTCACTCTGTCAGCGCCAGTGGCGCACGCGCAAATCAGCCACAGCACCTGGGGGCAGGGGGGAATCCGAGTTGGGGATTCCACAACCACCTGTGATGCCGCCGCCGAGGGGTCCGTCAAATACAACGACACAACCAACGTCCACGAGTTCTGCAACGGCACCGCCTGGGCGAACATCGGCGGCAGCGCAGCGGCAGCCGGTGCGGATACACAGGTTCAGTTCAACGACGGCGGCACGGCGCTTGGCGGCGATTCCGGCATGGTCTTCAACAAGACCACCAACGCCTTGACGATCACCGGGCCGGGTAACATGACCACCAGCTACGCACTTGGCACCAACGCTCCGCTGACGGTGACCGATTTAACGACCGGGGACATTTTCCGCCCACTTATTACCACTTCCTCAAACGGCGAGGGCGTTTTACAGATGGTCACTGCCGCGTCGCACCAGTTCCTGAACCCGGAAATCTGGACCCGCCGATCGCGCGGCACCCTGGCCTCGCGAAATATTGTCGCAGACGGCGACGAAATATTCTGCATCAACAACGCCGCTTATGACGGTTCTAATTGGCCGCTTGTTGCTACTATATGCAGCTATATTGATGGCACTCCAGGCACCAATGACATGCCCGGCCGTATTGAATTTTCAACGACCCCTGACGGAAGCGCAACACAGGTCTTGCGCATGACCATCAAGAACGACGGCAATGTAGGCATCGGCACCGCCACGCCTGGCGCGGCCTTACACGTTGTTGGTGACATTCACTTTACGGGCGTCATCGCTGATGTATCCGACCGCCGTTTGAAAGAACACATTCAGCCACTTGGTAGTAACCAGATTGAGAAAATTACCAAACTTCAAGGTGTCTCGTTTACAATGAGAGGAAGCAACGAAACGGAACTTGGTCTGATCGCTCAGGATGTCGAAACCGTCTATCCTGATCTGGTGCAAGCGACGCCGGATGGAACAAAGAGCATGAACTATATCGGCTTGATTGCTCCATTGATCGAAGCAATTAAGGAACAGCAGCGGCAAATCGAAATGCTTGAGACGCGGGTTGAGCTGTTCGAAAAGGGCACGGCTCAGCCGAAATGCGACCGACCGACTCCCGGCAAATACAATCAATGAACCCCGACGAATTGTTAAGTTTGTTCAAAGACTTAGAGCTCATTCCTAAAGTGTGATAATAATACTTATGGAAATTAAACCGTATTCTTGAAGGCATTCTTTAATCCTCGTTCTTCAACCAATTTCTCAAGCCAATTTACTCGCGCTAGTTAAAGTGCTATCTGAGCCGTGCGGTTTCACCCAGGAGGTCAACGCGCATGGAAGGCTTCGATTATTTACCGGCAGTCGCGTTCGTCTTGTCGTTCATTTCCATCAGTCTCGTGCTGGTTCAGCTTAACGACCAGATGAAGCAGCGGAAAATCGACGCCGATATCCGCATCTCAGACATCAACCGGCAGCTCATCACTTTGGGATTTGCATACCCGGCATTGTTCGGGGTCTTGCAAGGTGAAACCAGCGATCCCGTCGCCGAACGCCGTTACCTGCAACTCTGGTTCAATCAATTTGACCTCATCTACACGTATAAGGTCCGAGGTCTGTTTTCGAATGAAGTGCGCGAAAGCCTGGAACACGACATCCGCGATTTTTTGAAACCTCAAAACGTCCAACGCCACTGGCGAGAGTTCCGGCAGTATTATCCCGTTTCCTTCCAGCATTTCGTAAATTCGCTCTTGCCTGTGCAAGACCCGGCAGAGTTATAAGCCATCGGCACCATAGCACTGGGTTCGGCAAAAAGCGCTTGGCATACTGTAAATCTAGGCAGTATTATATCGTGTAGGCATGAAGCGATCGAAGAGTTTAACGGCTCGGCAGCAACAGGTATTGGCATTCGTTGAGGATCGCCAACAGCAGACCGGGTTTGCCCCTACGCTTCAGGAGACTGCAAAACATTTTGGCTTCAAGAGTCAAAATACTGTGCGAGAACACCTTCGGCTCATTCAAAAGAAAGGTTTCGTGCATCGCGTGCCCGGCCGGTCGCGTGCGCTAGTGGTAGTCCGAGTCAATGGTAGTTCTAACACAGATAGTGTCCGGGTCCCACTCTTGGGACGCATACCCGCCGGAAACCCCGTGACAGCGGATGAAGAGCGCGAGGCATTGCTTACGCTGCCATCTCAATTTTTTCGTGGAAGACAACTATTCGCCCTGCGTGTGCATGGAAACAGCATGAAGGACGCGGGTATCCTGAACGGAGACATCGCAGTTCTGGATGCATCGCGTGACGCGCTAGATGGATCGATTAGCGCGGTATTGATCGACGACGAGGCCACACTGAAACGCGTGTACCGTAAGCCGGAAGGACTGGTGCTTAAAGCAGAGAACACAGACTTCCGGGATATTAAGATTTCTCCGGCTGAGGCGGAGCAGACGCGGATAGTTGGCGTATTGGTTGGCGTCGTGAGGAAAGTGTGAGACCATGCCTGTATCTCGCACATCTCAGACGATCAACCGACTTACCCGCCAAGCGAGAGCATTAGGATGTTCTGAGCTTATTCTTCTCGACCAAGAAGCAACTTCGGCACATGTCGAATATCTCGACCTGTTGCCCGGCAAGTCGAATGCGCCGCTCTTGCCGGATGCAGTGGCGGAGTTTCAAGGTCGAGCTTTGCTATACCTAGTTGACGGTATTGATGAAACTGGAAAACCGCGGCTGGAAGCGAAGCAGATTCAGGATTTGCAAACGCTACTCGCCAATCGCAGCGAACACGCGTGCCTTGGCGTTGTGAAGCCCGGCTCGTTGGAGGTTTATCCTATTAATCTCGACCGAGAAACACTCGCGAAAGCGAACTTCCGCATCATTCATGTTGCGGAGCCAGGGGCGGCAACATTTTTCCAAAGTTTAGCCACGGGCTCTTTTGATTTGGAAGGCAGGCCCAGGCAGGCAGATTATGTTTTTGAAACGATTCATTCACTCCTGACAGAGGCATCCAAAGATCTCGCTGGCACAAAAGACCAACCTGGTCCCCTCCACGGGCTTGACGTTCTCTCAACGACAGGTCGAGCATTATTCTTTCGCTTCCTTCTTGACCGTCATATCGTTTTGCCTGCGGAGCGTGATGAAATTTGCCCGAAGGCTGCGGATTTGCGCGATGCTTTTTCTAATGCGGAAAATGCGGCCGCAACATCCTGCTGGCTTGATGAGACGTTCAACGGTGACCTACTGCCGCTTGTTCAGGGATTAACTTCCGACAGCGACAGAGAACAACGTCTCCATGCATACCGCCGCTATTACCGCGAGGCGGGCGAAGCAACGGACCAACGCATCTTCGGTCACTTGCAGGCTGTTCTCAAAGGATGGAAGCACGTTGGTGGGTCAAATTTCCAACCTACATTCGACATAGATTGGGATGATTTTAACTTCGCCCACATTCCCATTGGAGTTCTCAGTCAAGTTTATGAAACGTTCAGCCGTCAGTGGGATGAGGAACATGCAGCAGAAGCAAGCGTCCATTACACTCCTAAGAACCTTGCCAAATTACTTGTGGATGAAGCCTTCGCAGGTTTGAAGAACCCAGATGAAGCTACGGTGCTCGATCCCGCATGTGGTGCGGGTGTGTTTCTCGTGCTTGCCTTCCGGCAACTGATCCGGGAGTGCTGGAAGAAAGAAGGCCGGCGCCCGGATACACGCACAATCCAAAGGATTCTTTACAAACAATTGCGTGGTTTTGAAGTTAGTGAATCTGCGCTGCGATTATCCGCACTCGCGCTTTACATCTCCGCAATAGAAGTCAATGGGACACCTAGGCCACCAAAAAGCTTAAAGTTTCCACGTCCTCTGCGAGATGAGGTGTTGTTCAATTATGGTCAATATGAAGCGGATCAGAAACGCGGTTTTGTTTTGGGAAGTCTCGGTTCAGAAGTACCGATTTCGTTTAATGGTTTCTTTGATGTAGTGGTGACGAATCCCCCCTGGACTCGATTGCGAGCGTCTTCCGAAAACGCCAAGGGCAAAGCAAAAGAGAACGAGCGGGCAGCGAAGATGAATGCGGAGTTCACGGCTCTTACAAGGAAAGCGCTGATAGCGCGTGGACTCGAAAACATTGCTCACAGCTACGCCAATCCGGATAACAATCCCGATTTGCCGTTTCTGTGGCGGGCCACGGAATGGGTAAAATCGGAGGGAATCATTGCGATGGCATTACCCGCACGCATCATTCTAAAACAGAGTCGAAGAGGTAAGGCTGCTCGCGACGCCATTTTGCGTGGATTGACTATCACAGGGATTCTTAATGGCTCTGATCTTGAAAAAACACCCGTGTGGCCGAACATGGATTTGCCATTCCTTCTGCTCTTTGCACGCAATTCTGTTCCGAAAGAAAACCACCACTTCCACTTTGCGACACCTTTACGGGAAAACCGACTAAGCAGTCGGGGACAATTTCGATTGGACTATCAATCGGCAGAATTGGTTTCCGCAGAAGCGGTCATCGAAAAGCCATGGCTGTTGAAATCTCTTGCTGTTGGCACTTCACTCGATGTGGATGTAATTGACAGTCTGCCTCGTGGTTCCCTCGGCGAGTTTTGGGAAGCGCACGATTTGTATTCCGGAGAAGGATATAACTTGTCTCCAGGATTAAAGCAGAAATCTGCCGAACATTTATTAAGTCTGCCTGACTTCGAGGTTCCAGAGAATGGGTTTTCTCTCCGTGCAGGTGATCTACCCACGTGGCACGAACGGCACAAACGGCAAACTGCCCATTCCCCGCGAGGCAAACAATTATATGCCCCGCCCCTTGTCATCGTCCCACAGACCCCTGGTGAGTCGAGAGATGAGCCAAAAGCGTTTCTTTCAAAACGAAAGGCGATTGCTTTCTCAAAAAGTAATTATGGGTTTTCAGCAGCGACGGCGAACGAGGGGGAAGTGATTGCTTCAGCTCTTTACCTAGCGGTGCATAGCAAACTCTATCAGCACTTCTGTCTGATGAAGAGTTCCCGCCAGGGCGCAAGCTTTCGAACTATTCTCAAGGAAGATATCGATGCTTTTCCATTTCCTGATTTGAATAAACTAACCGCCGTTCAAAAGAGCCGAATTGTTGAATTGGCTGAGGCATTAGAGACGCGAGCCGCGAAACCCTGGGATGAAATCGACGAGTTTATCTTTGGTCTCTACGGACTCGATGAAAACAATGCGACTGTTGTTCGTGACACAGTAGCTGTCTCCGGCCCTTACCGTGCGGTCCGAGAGCCTGCCGAGCAACCACCGTCAACTGATGAACTCGAAAAATTCAGGCATTATCTTGAAGCCATGCTTCAACCACTTTTTCAGGTTACGGATCAAAAAGTGGTTGTCACCGTACAACCGTCGACCGCCGGTGAATGGAATCCTCCATGGCGATTCGTGTCTGTGACATTCGCCAACGATCAATTGCCTGATCTCCAAAAAGTTGTCACTCGCCTGATGGGTGAGGCGAATAAGACGGGAGCCAGTCGCATCGTGCTCCGCCTCCCAAGTGTCGGACTCTTCGTCGGAATTCTCAATCAACGCAGGCTTTGGACACGCAGTCGAGCGCGACTCTGTAGCCTTCATATTGAAGAGCACCACTTGGATGCTTTTCCAATTGAAGCTGCATGAGCGTCCCGGGATTCTTTACAGCAATTCCGGCTCACCGACTACCTCATCCGCGAGTTCCGTTGCGTGTGATCCTGACAACCCATTTGGCGTTGGTTAGCGCGTTTAATCTTCTTCGCTCGGAGCCACCGGCCGGATTTCTTCTCGCCTCTGCTAAGGAAGATGAAGTCACACGACAGCTTCAGTGGATAATGGAAAATAGACTCCTTGCTAGCGCCGAAGTCGCAGGGTTTGATGCGCGGCGTTTTAAGAATGTTGTGCGGGCTCCTGAAGTCACAAACTACAATGGGCAACATCCCGCAAAAAAGCCGGACCTGGTTCTTTTTCTATTGAAACGTGAATCGCTGTCCGTTTTTCGTTCACATGATGGAATTTTTGCTGAGTGTAAACCGGTCGATGACAATCATGCAGTGGGAACGCACTACTGCGATTCGGGAATTATTCGTTTCATAAATGGGGATTACGCATGGGCGATGCAGGAAGGGATGATGGTCGCTTACGTCCGCGGCGGACGGACAATTCACAACGACCTTGCGCCAGTGTTAGCTTCAATTGGCCGTCATGCTGGTCTCGGCTCGCCGAGTGTGCCGGCGCCCGTCGGCGGGTCTCGCTCAGTCGCAGATGCCGAGGCACTCCAAGAAACCCTTCATGAACGGTCCTTCACCTGGCCGACGGGTCATGGAAACGCCTGCGCTATCCGTCTATTCCATTCCTGGCACAATTGCTCTTGATCGCGATGATAAAGGAGCCAAAGAAAAGCGGGTGAGAACGGTTTCTCACCCGCCTGCCATTCGCAGTTTCGCCGGCCTAAGCCACTGCGACTTGAGCCGCGATCTTTTTCAACGTTGCAACGGGCATCTTCACGAATCCCTCGCCCGCAGGAGCCGCGAGTTCCCCGTTCTCCCCTGCCCCTAGCTGATAGCCTTGCACGTAGGCATTGCCGTCGTCGCCAATGATTACGGCAGGGCATTTCCCGCCGCCGCACAGTTGGGGCATCGCCCCGTGTTCCCCGATGATTTGCTGTATTCTCATAATGTTGAGCCTGATGACCGGCCGTTTTTGGTTTGTTACACTTGAAACAGAATCACTTGAAGTGTTTCACCGGGAGGCGCGGCCATGTTTGATCGGGAAGGAAACCGCAAATACCTGAATTGGCAGGAGCGAATAGCCTTCCTCCGGGCGGTCCGGAAAGAGCCGGACACGTCGAGAAAAGCCTTTTGCCTGACCCTTTTTTACACCGGCTGTCGCATCAGTGAGGCCCTGAACCTCACCGCGAAGCGCGTTGACCAATCCGAGCAAAGCCTGGTGTTTGAAACGCTCAAACGCCGCAAGCCCGGCGAATTTCGCTCCGTGCCCGTCCCGGAATCCTTGCTCCGATTGTTCGATGAATTGGAATTGGATCGAGGAACGAATGCGTGCGTCTGGACCTTCTCGCGCGTCACCGCCTACCGCCTCATCAAAGCCAAGATGACCGAGGCCGACATCACTGGCATCAAAGCCAGCCCAAAAGGACTGCGGCACAGCCACGCCATTGCCTGCATCTCACGGAACATCCCCCTGACGACCGTAAAGAAATGGCTCGGCCACGCCCGGCTCGAAACCACCGCCATCTATGTGGATGCTCTTGGTGAAGAGGAACGCGACTTGGCCCGGAGGTTGTGGGGAAACCAAAATTGACAGCGCCCCAAGACTGGCTCAACGATGCTTCGACAAAGCCGGAAACGGTCGCATGGCTAACTCGGTTCGCAGGGACGCCCGGCGGGCGGAACACAATGGGCGGCGCATCGACGCGCCCAAACCCGCCTCGCGCCAGGCTGTTCCCGAGGCTGACTGGAACAGCACTAGGTGTGGGTGGCCCTTGTGTTGCCATGTTCGGAATGAATAGCAGAAGACGGCGCACCTGCCTCGTTGCAAGGCCGCGAACTTTAAGAAGCCGCTCCGGCACCGCCAATCGAAACTGGTGGCACACGCCATGCAGTTGGCTGCCGACTAATTTGTCGTAAACAAAGGTCGTCACGCCGTCACGCCCGTTTGGCTACTTATTGGCTTGCCTTGATCGGAAAGCTTCTTCGAGTTCTTTGTATTCCAAATCTGAAATCGAAAATGGTGTCCAAGTCATGATAATGAGACCATCATCTCCAGTACCGCGTTGGAGGATATCATTCAGTGTTTCAAGAGACGGCAGCGTGCCCTGTACGTATGGTTCATAAGTAAGCCTCGCTTCGCGCAAAAGAAAGGTCAGCAAATCTTCGTGAAGTTCTTGAACTTCGCCGGATGGAATCAATCGTTTGAAATGAATTGTCTGCATAAGTTTATTCGGATTTCATCGCATTGACACCAGCAGCCACAGGTCTAATCGGAATTCGCAGAGCACCAGGCTCTGGAGCCTTGTGATAATGGAATATGCCTGGGGTGATGTAATTCGGCAATGGTTTCCACCCCGAATCGGCGCAAAAAGCCACAAAGAAACTGACTCCCCTGGCATCGCTTAAAGAACCCGGGCCAAAGAAACCCCAAGCAAGTTCTTTTTGTGAAAAACGCGGATCCCAAGGTGCAATATCCGAAGCATAACCACCGGCAGGAAATTTTGCGACCAGTTCTCCGGGCTTGGTGTAACCGCCGCTGATAGGCAAAGAACTACTTGTGTATGCTTGGGCAATGGTAATTGCATCTCGGTAGTAGAAAAGTAACGGGCCTGAGCATCCTTTCTTTCGTGCCTCTTTCTCAACGTCTTCTTTGAGTATTGTCTGTTGAGCAGCCACCACGGATTCAACAGGATCCAAAAGAGCGGTAACTGCTGCCAAGTGTGCAGCAATCGTCGCTCCCGCTATTCCGGCCGCGAATCCCTTGTAGAGCAACGATCCGCTTACCCCCGCTTGATATGCAGCGGCAGTTGCATTCCATTCAGCTACGGTTACTCCAATCGCCAATCCTCTGGCGGCGCCAGCGCTTGCGGTTGTCCGAGTGGTCGTCTGAATTCCAGCGTTTACAGTTACCGTGCTCGGTAGTGTGTAGTCGTGCCCGCTTGGGTCGACACGATTGGCGGGGGAATTGCCGAATCCTGCGTACTTATGGAGCGATACAGGATCGCTTTTGCTGCCTTCCCACGAATCCATCGTCCACCAGCGGCCAAAATTGGCTGTATAATACCGGGCGGGTCGAATATCCAATCCCAGGTGCGAGTCACGGAATTCTCCATGAAACAAGTTCTCGTTCGTGGTGCCGCCCGTCTTCGCGAGGATCGTTCCAAAGGCGTCGAAGACATAGGTATCACTCACACCGCCCGCGAGATTCAGTAGGAATCGGGTGCTGCCGATGCCGTCCGCGCCATAGAAATTCGTCGTGACATTTGGGATGCGCTGGCTGATCAGGTCGAGGCCATACACAAATGCCTTCACGAGATTCGTCGTGCTCCCGACGACGCTTTTTTCCTCCAGCACTTGTGCATAGCCGGTGGGATTGAATTCATCCATCAGGTAAAGGGTGACGGTTGTCGTGGCTCCCACCGTCACCGTTTTCTTCACCCGCTGGCCGTCTCCGTTGTAAACGATTGAGACGTTGGTCGTGCCGAGGACGGCATTGGTCAAGCGATTCGCCCAATCATACAAGAAGACATTGCCCGAGTTGGTTCGTGTGTTGCCCGCCAAATCGTACGCGTCAATCGTCAGGCCGTCATTCGTGTTGTAGCTGAGGGCTTGGTTCGTGATGCCGGCCAGCGTGGACGCACGGTTCGTGCGATTGCCGACCACGTCGTAGGCATAGGCAACATAGCCCGTCGGTGACGTGCCAAGGAGCAGTTCGTTGGTCAAGCGCTGCGCTGAATCGTAACGCCACGAGTAAGTGCGGCTGCCTCCATTGACCGTTTCGCTCAGGTTCGTCCGCTGGCCGGTTGCATCGAGTTGGTAGAAAAAGCTGGCCAGCGGTGTCGCCCCCGCTTTCCAGACCTCATTCGTCAAGCGGTTGAGACTGTCATACTGCCACAGATTGGTTGCGCCGTTTGGGTAGCCTATGGCGCTAAGGTTGCCCACGCCGTCGAACTGGTAGACAGTATTCTTCGCCGCGAGTCCGAGCCGGTTGTCGATGACATTAGTGATGCGATTGAGCGCGTCGTATTGGTACCCGATGGAGACGCCGCTGGTGGTGGACGAGGTGAGGTTGGTCAGATTTCCATTGGCATCATAATCGTAATAGACCACGCCCGCCGGCGTGATGTTGGTGCGAACGCGATCTCGGTTGTCGTAAATCCAGACATATGTTCCACTGGAATCGACCATTTGCGTGCGTACACCAGTCAATCCATAAGCATACGAGACAAGCTGAGTGCTTCCATGCCAGACACCGAGCAGCCGATTTTGTGAATCGAACTGGTTGGTCATAATCAAGCCGCTGATGAAGTTGGTATGCGCGACGGCGTTCCCATTTGCGTCTCGTCGGAATCCTTCCCACTGGCCACCAGGAAGGAGGCGGCGTTGGCGTCTGCCGTCGGCGTCGAATTCATACGCGGTGCGGCGGCCAAGAGCGTCCACTTGATTGGTCTGTCTTCCCATCAGGTCGAAGGCGTAGGTGGCCCAGGTGGCGCTCGGTGTGGCCCAGGCGTTGGTCACGGCTTGTAGTGTTCTGTGGTGAAGGTGGTAGCCAAAGCGGTTAGTTACTCCCGCCGCATCCACGTCGCCTATGCGTTGACCTGCTCCATTGTAGATCGTGGTATGTGTAGTGTTGTCTGGAAAGATGGTTTGCACGCGCTGGTTGAGCGCGTCGTAGGTGTAACGCGTGACGCGCCCAAGCGCGTCGCCAGAGGCGGTGATATTTCCACCAGCGTCATAGGCATTGGTGCTCCACTGGGCGACATCAGTGCCCCAGGCATTCGTGACGGCGATGCGGCGACCGGCAGCATCGTAGCCGAAGGCGTTGGTGACGCCGAGCGCGTCGACGGTGAACTGCACCCGGCCCACGGGATCGTAAATGGTGCGCGTGGTGGTGTTGTCGGGATAGGTGGTTTGCGTGAGGCGACCCAAGGCATCGAAGATGAAGCCGGTGCTGCGCCCGGCGCGGTCCACGCTGTTGGTGCGCCGGCCTTCGGCGTCGTAGGCATATTGCTCGGTCGTGGCGTCGGGATACGTGACGTTCGTCAGGCTGCCGCGCAAATCGTAATTGTAACGGGTCACGCGGCCCAGCGCGTCGGTTACTTCCTCGTGGCGGCCAAGTTCATTGAACAAGATGTGGTTCGTGTTGCCGAGGGAATCGATACTGGCGATGACGCGGTTTTGCGCGTCGTAAACAAGAGTGTTCGTCACGAGGGCCTCGACGTTTTCGTAGCCAACCTGACGCCATTGCGTCTCGATGAGACGATTGCCGTTGACGTCGTAAGTGTAAGCAGAAGCGGCCAGATTACCGGTAACGGCATTGGTGATGTTGCCATATTCGTCGAACCAATTGGTCGTGAGAATTCCAAGCGCGTCGCGCATGGAAGCGAGATTACCCGACGCGGTGTAAACAAAACCGTTGGTGAAACCGAGGGCGTTGGTCGTGCGGAGCAGGTTGCCAAGCGCGTCGTAGAAGTTCGTGGTGCCGCGGTTTAAGCCATCTAGTGCGGCCAGCACCTGGCCGAATTGATTGTAGGTGAACTTGTTCGTGATCATTCCGCCCACGACGCTTTCGGTGAGCAGATTGTTTGCGTCAAAGACGAAGGTGTTGGTCAGCACCCCGGCAATAATCTCGCGGGTCTTGTTGTTGTTTGCGTCGAAGTCGTAACTGTTGATTTGCCCGAGCGCGTTCAACGAGTTCGTCACGTTGCCCTTTGCGTCATACTTGAAGACAGTCGTGTTGCTGAGGCGATCCACAATCGTTTCCGTCTTACCGTTGACGTTGTGAGTAAAAGTGATGGTTTTGCCGCTGGCATCGGTCATGGACTTCAATCGCCCATCGTCGCCATATTCATTGCGCACGGCTTTGATTCCCCGAGGGTCGGTGATGTCTGTCAGGTAATGCGGATATTTCGCGTTGGTGTAACCCATCGAAGTCGTCAGGTAGGCCGGGTTCGTGGCGTTGCGCGTGTTTAGCCGGAGTGCGTTCTCCAGGTTTCCCGCAGCATCATACTTGTATTGCAAGACCGGCGGGCCGCTGGGTTGATTAGAACTGTTCAGGCCATTTGGATCGTAAATCTCGGTGATGCGGCCCGCAGCGTCGCGGATGAACTTCACGCTCTTGCCGCTGCTGTGGATGATGCCGTCGTCGCGGAACTCCAGCGAGTTGCCCACGCGGTCGGTCATCTTCACAACTCTGCCGGCGGCATTGAACTGGAACTTGCGTTGATCGAGCGTGGTGAACTCGAATTCCTGCGGGTCGTAAATAGGACCGTCGTCCTCGTCTTCTTCTGCCTCGCTGGGGATTCCTTTGGAGTCATGCAACGTGACCGGGGGACCAAAGCCCGCAAATTTGATGTCCAAGTATGCGGTGGGGTTTAGTTCCCGCAAGGTGCCGACGGTGCCCGGCAAGTTGGTGTAGGTGACGTTCGCCCAGGCCTGGTCGAGTCCGGTGGCTCCGGTTTGATTCTGGTCCGTGCCGTTGAGTCCGATCACCGGGACGAACCGGAACACTTTGCCGTCCGGGAACACGACGCTGATCTCGTGCCCCTCGGTCTCCTGAAGACCGGCAAAGCCCTGGCCAAAACTACCTGTGCCCTGCACTCCGCCCCATCCTTCGCCCATGAGGCCGGACTTTTCCAGGCGCACGGAACTCACGTCGAGGTTCCAACCCGCGCCGAAGTCGCCGGAGTCGGTATGGCGGCTGTCATACGTGCGCGTGAGTGTGATGGGCAGGCCGGAGACCGGGATTTGCAGGTCGGTGAACGAAAGCGTGAAGTGGCCGATTTTGTTGTTCTCGGTGACGACCACGGTGGCGTCGCTGTCCTGCGATGAGCCGAAGAAATCGTGGAGAGTCACGCGCAGGTCATACTGGCCATTGGGCAGGCCGGTGGGATCGAACACGCCGAGCAGGCCGTTCCAGACGTTGGTGGTGCCGGTGGCGATTTGCGTCCAGACGGAGCGCGCGCCGCCGCGCCTGCGGTATTCGAGTTCCCAGCGGTCCAGAAAATCACTGTGGGCGGTGCCAATGACGTTCGTCGGCCCGATGATTTCGACGTGGTTGGACGGCAAGGCCACTTGCGTGCTATTGGTGTAGTTGAACGTAAAAAACTGGCCGGAGGGCCGGATGAGGATCGACACGGTGCCCGTGGCCCGCGCGTTGTAGATGTCCGAGATACCATATTTGACGGTGTCACGGCCGAAGGCGTTGTTGGTCGGGACGTAGTAAAGCACGCCATCAACGACGCTGGCCGTGCCTCTGGTGCCCTGGCTGACGATGTTAGTGATCATGATGACGTGGCCATTCGGATCGGAATCATTGGCCAGCACGTTGAGATCGTTGGTCACGTTCATCGATACATCGAACGAATCGTCCACGGCCACGGGCCAATTGTTCACGATGATATTGGTTGGCGCGGAGAGACCCATGCGACCGGCGCTGTCCAGGACGATGGCCTGCAACGTGTAGTTGCCGCCCACAGCATTATTCCAGTCCACCCGCCACGGGCTCGCGGTGACGGCACCCAGTGAAATGGTTCCGGATGGTCCTGTGGCGCGGAAGACGACTTGCGTGACGGAAGCGGTGTTTGTGACGGTCGTGGTAGCGCCGATGGTCAGCGTGGGTGGAGTGGTGAGGACTTGGCCATTGGAGAGATTGGTAATCGTGACAGTCGGCGGTACTCCGGGCGGATTGACGAATGCGGCGAACTGAATAACGAATGGATCGTCGAACTCATAGCCGTTCGGGGCATCGTCGAAATCATCATTGTTGGCGAGGGTGAGCGTGCCGGTCCATGGGCCGTTGCTCAGTGCGCGATAATAGACGGTGAAGTTGGTGGCGCTGTTGGTCGCCAGGCTGGTGATGGTCAGAGGGCTGTTTGTAAACAGATTGGTCGGCGTGAGGGTGATGCTACTGAACGTTAGCGTAGCGGAGCCGGAGTTGGTGATCAGAAGGGTGAGTTGGGCAGTCGCGCCATTCGTCTTGAGACCGAGATCAAACGCGGCGTTGTTGGTCACGTTGGTCGTCCCGAAGAAGACATCGAGTTCCGCTCCTTGTTGGCAATCCACATGCACGACGACGTCGCCCGTTTCACCGCCGAAGTTGGAAGTGACTTCCAGATAATAAGCGCCGGGGGTGCGCGCGGTGTGAACTATGCCTGGATGAGTGCCTACAAGACTGGGGGCATCAGCTATTTCATTGTGGTCTGAATCCCAAAGGATGAGCCGCACATTAAAGTTTTCCTGGGATGTCGAGACGTGAATGGAATCGCCCCGACGCGCGTTGAAGCCGTAGCGCGCGCCGTAATAGCCGGAGCCAAATTTCATCGAAGGTTGGTTTGTCACGGCCAGCGTCGCGGTGAAGGTGTCGCCGCATTGGATGGAATTCGGTTGGGAGACATGGAAATCTGCCCGGTCATCAAGACTCCAAGAGCCGCCAACGTGCGCTTTGGCAATCACCTGAGCGCTGTCGTAAAACAAGATCGGCCCGGTGTAATCGGCCCCGATCGTGGCGCTGGGCACGGTGCCATCGGTGGTGTAGCGAATGGTCGCGTTGGTCGTTTCGCAGGTGATGTCAACCAGCACGAAATCATTAAACCGTCCACCATGAGGAATAATGCGCGGGCGGAGAACCACGTCCGAACTGAACAGCAGGCAATTGTTAAATCCAGGGTAGGGTTCGCTGTCATAGGAATTGATCGCCTCCACGAAGTAGCAGTGGTTTGAATTGTTGACCGGATGTTCATCCACGAAGCAGGTGCCAAAAACCAAGCCGGCCAACAAATTGGAAACTGAACCCACCGTCCGCCACACGCGATAGTAAAGGGATCCAGACACGTCGTCCCATTTGACCAGGACCTGTTTCGAATCGCTCTCCACGGTGAGTTCAAAGGAAGGCAGCGAAGCGACTTCGGGAATCACTTTTCCCGAAACCCGGCGCTCGCCATTATAGTTCGCATCGATCTCGAACGGCGTATCGGTTGCCACGGTGGGTGGCCGGAACGTGAAACTGGCCGAGGTTTGTCCCATTGGGATCCGGACGTAAACCGGGACGTTGCTAAGCGTGATGCCACTGACCGTCAGGCTCACGAAAGCTTCCTGCTCCAGCGCCGGAGCGTCGAGAGATACGGTGACCGTCACTGCTGTATTACTGCTGCACGTTGGTAGTGAGAGTTCGACAGGCTTCAACACGGGTGCGGTCGGAAGGAGGCCCGCCGGCACGACCGCAAAATAACCTGAGCGGGGATTTGTCCCGCCTTCAAGAAAGCGCACTTCGTAACGGTTGGCGGTCAGAGCATCCGTTGGCGCGCAGATGTTCACCCCGCCATAGACGCCGTGATCTGATTCCACGCTCCATCCGTGGGGCATGCACGCCGACGCGATCACTTCATCGTAGAGCCGGATTTCCCACAACCCCACGCAGTTGGTCCCGCAGGGAGCGTTCGTTCCAACCAGCATGAAGTCGCGACATCGCCCTTGGGCAATTTCAAATCGGGAGAGTGTTTTGAACGTCAGTCGATTTCGGGCCGCAGGCCAGTCCGACTGCGCAGTGTCCACGACATCGAAATTGTTGCCGCAAATCGTGCTCGCTCGATCCACCAAATCGACAGAATAAATCGAACCGAGCCGTTGCTGGATGTCGGTGTAAAATGGGAAAGGCAAATTCCAATTCGTCGCGTATGCGACCCCGATGGCGTTCGTGGAGGCGGAAAGCGTCGGCAGGGCAAAAAAGGCGAGGTTGGTGTCCGTGATAGAAGCGAGGCCAAGGTCTAGATCGAAACGACTGCCGTAATTGATCCGAAGTCGGCCCGTGCGTCGAAATTGCGCGCTCACTACGGGCGCTTCAACACCCGATAGATCGAAAGTCGCCGGGTTGAGTGAAGCGCTCTGCCGTAGTGAGTCGTTAAGGCTGACAGCGGCATGGTTCCATTGCCAAAGATCGTCACGCGTGTTGATGATTTCGCCCATGTCAGCGCCGCACTGGCCAACGATCTGTTGAATGACAAGATCAACATTCACCTGGGAGGGGGATGGATTCGCTTTCAGAAACAAGCCACCGGTGACGAACGCATAGTCTTCCACTATGGAAACCGCAGTCGCATCCCAGACGTCTCCAGGATCGGAGAGCGTCGTCAAAGCGGTGCATATCTGAATTCCTTCGAGTGCGGCATCGACAGCCAACCGATGGGCGCGAATATCATCCACTCCCGCTTCAAACATGTCATTGGTGCCACTGGGCGGATTGTCCGTGATGAGGACAATGATCTTTCTGGCATGTAAGCGAAACGGAATTGAGAAATCACCACATTGCACGACGGTTCCGTAGCTATTTGTCCGGGAAGCATCTACCGACAGTCCGTGAATGATGGTATTGAGCGCTTCGTCCGAGGTTTCGGGTGCACCCGATCCATGATCAATTTTCAGCGCAAAAAACTTGTTGGTAAAGTCTGTTCGATTGGTCGTGAATGTTTGGTGGACGATCACCCGTTCCCCTTCAATCGGTGTGTTGGTTCCGCCGCAATTGGCGGTTCCAAAAGAAACAAGCGCCACGCGATAGTCGCCACCTGAGGCAAAAGCAATGGAATCGACGATGTTGGTGATCGAGTTTTGAATCTTGGCCAGGCTCGCCGTCATGCTTAACGTGGTATCGACAGCGAATGCCACATCCAGGGGGCCACATTGTTGGTAGAACCGGGCGGACGTGAACGCAGCCGCCTGGATGGTCAGGTTGGCGGAATTGGTCTTGAGCGGCGTTGACGCGGTGACGGACGCAGGGTCACCGTTGGTGGTCGTATAAGTAGAAACAATGAATGTGGCTTTGTTCGTGCCGGCAGGAACCAGAATCGAGGCGGGAATCGATATGTTCGGGCTGGCGCAAAGCAACGATACGATCTGCCCTCCTGCTGGCGCGGAGTTGCTGAGAGTGATTGTTGCGGTCACCGTCGAGCCGCCCAGGACTGTGCTGGCACTCAGTGTCAAATTCGAAACGCCGACCTGCGGACAAGTAGTGACATCGAAGCTGACCGTGGATGAGCGATTGGTGTAACCGTGATTATCCTTCGCAATGGCGTAAACGTTGTAACTGACCGCACCGGGCAGATTAGTCCATGGGAATTGAAACGGCGGGTTGGTGACGTTGAGGCCCGCCGTACCGTTGGTGTAGAAGAGAACGTTGGTGACGTATCCATCCAAATCCGCGGCGGCGGCTCGCACCAGCAGGTTCGTCACGGCGAACGCTGTGGAGTTGGTCGGGACCACAATGCTGATGCTGGGCGGGGAATGGACGATGACGTTCACCACCGAAGACGTGGTGATAAGGCCGCTGTTGTCAGTGGCACGAGCGGTGAGTGGATTGTTGGTGCCAAACGGTGGATTTGTCCAGACTATGGAATACGGGCTGGAGAGGTCTTCCCCGATTTTGGTAGTGCCAAAGTTGTAGAACTCAACTTTGGTAATCGTTCCGTCGGTATCGCTGGCGGTCGCTGTGACAACAAGATTCGTCGGCAACAGATTTGTAGTGTTGTTCGAGGGCGCGGTGATAGTGACAGAAGGCGGGAAAACATTCCGGCAAAGGGATTGGGCGACGGCGACGAAATTGGAGGCCATGTCTTGGAAAGTGGGGGCGTAATGGTAATCCAATGAACCGGGATCGATAAAGTAGTAGTCGAGCGGCGAACCGGAGATGTCGGCCAGATAGTTGGTCCCGCCGGCCCGCGGACATTCGCCGGTGTAGAAGGCTACGGTGATGATGCGGATGTTTTCATCGGCGGCTTGCCGCGCAGCTTCCATCTCGACTTCGACGCTGGGATTGGTCTGTTCACTGCCGTTAAAGATTTCGCCGTCGGACAGGATGACCATCACGCGCAGGGTGTTGCTGGCGCTGTTCATCAGGTTGGTTTTGGCCAGATTGATGGGATGGTTGAGCATGGTGCCACTGGTGTTGATCAGAGCATGGACCTCCGACTGGACGGCAGCGGCACTATTGGTCAAGGGCGCGTTAAGCGTCGCCAAATCGGCAAATGAAATGAGACCGACTCGGTCGTTGCCGGCCAGGTTGAGCGATGCGACGAAATTACTGACCGCGTCTTTGGCGATCCAGAAACGGCTGATGTCTGTTGTGTAGTTGGTTTCATTCGGACAATTGGGGTCATATTCGCGAATCATCGAATTGGACCGATCCAGCACGAGCATCAAGTCCATGGCGTCGGGGCACACGATGGTGATGGTTTGCGTCGCGGGTGAGTTCGTCCCGCCTCTGCCATCAGTCAGTTCAAACGTCACGACACGATTCGAGTTGGCCGGATTATTGGAGATATTCTGGAACGTGAGGTTGCGCACAACGTCTTGCAGAGAAGCGTTCACCGCGTTGGCGTTGAAGGAAATCACCAAGGGCTCGGTGCCGGTTCCACCCGCGTTGGTCGCGATGACGGTTCCGCCGTAGCTGACGAGGGTGCCGCCTGCACTGATCTGGCCGGCATTGGTGCCCCGGCTGCGGATTCCCAGCCGGTCTCCGATTTCCGCGCCGCTGGTGATGGTCAACATCAGTTTCGCCCCGCTGAGGTTGACGGAATCGGCATCGTAAGCGACGGCATTGGTGTCGAACCGCTTTCCGGGTCCGCCTTTGATGTAGTCCATCGCGCTGACAATCGTCAGCACGGGATTGACATGGCTGTTTTCGCTGCCATCGGTCACGCCGTCTCCGTTGGAATCTTCGACGGAATCTGGCAACCCGTCGCCGTCAGAGTCCACCGGCTGGCCTTGTCCGTTCAGGGCAACATAGTGAAATCCTAAATCGACGGTGCTGTTAGTCTCCTTCACCTGATTGGTGGTCGTTGTGAAGTGATACAGGCCGGCGCTGGCGGCGGACACGCTGCCGGTGTTGAGCAGAAGAGAACTGGTGGGTTGATAGAACCGCCCGAGCACCGGCGTGGACTGATAGACCATGTCCGAAACGATGACGCTGTTGGTTCCTTCCGGGTAAAGCCGAACCTCATTGGTAATGTAACCGTTGTGATGGTTGATGATGCCAATCCAGGTATTGGTATCGAAGTAAGTTCGGTCGAAGAAGCTGTCGGCAACATTGTGCGTGCCGTAGGCGCCATCGACATTGAAATAGCCGCCAAAAAACAGGCAATTGAAGTAATCGCTGTCAGCCGACAGATCAAGAACCCCAACACGGTCAAACAAGCAATTAGTGAATGTCAGGTTTACGGAGAAGGTCGTGACCAGGCCACCGCGTAGTTGACTGTGAATAAAGTCGAATTGCGCGGTATCGGGACCGTAAGCGTAATCGCCAGAGAAAAGCTCCGGGCCGCCCGCCGGCATGCTCCATTCGGTAAACTTGAACTCGGCGATTGGCCTGGGAGAACCACCCCAACTCGCATCGACAACCAGTCGCCCGGCGCTGGAAGCCGACCAGTTTGTCGTGGCCTGCTCCTGGACGAGATTATAGCGTGTAAAACGGCAAAGGCTGAGCGCATCGCCGGAGACGGTGAGCGACGAACCGTCTTCGAGTCTCAAACCGTGCGTTCCGCTGCCACCATACACCCCGACAGCCGTGCCCGATGAAATCGTGACTGCGGCGTTGGAAACCGAGATGCCGTAAGCCACATAGTCCAATGGGTCGTAGGCGTATCCCAAATCCGGCGACGAGGTGCCCCGCGTGGCCATAATGGAAAAGTTGGTGTTGGCGGTGATCTTGTTGGTTAGAACAACGGGCGGATAGGTGGTTTTCTTTTTCAACGCCGTTGCCAAATCAGGGTTGATGTTCGCCGTACCGGCGTTGCGGTTGGTGCTGGCGTCGACAAGATAGTAGCTGCCCGCGCCAACAGTTTGGAAGAAACCGCTATCGCTTGAACTCACGACGTTGTTGATGCCATCAAACAGAATGTTGTTGGTCACGGCAATGAGCAGCGAGTTCGTGAGCGTAAAGATGCTGGAGGCGTTCGTGGTCTGCCGGTAATAACCCACGCGATGCAGCGTCCCGTGCTCCGAGCGGTTGGTGACGGCGCCGTTGAGTGGAAAGGCGCGCGAACTCACATCGTAGATCAAAAAATTGCGGCACTTGGCGGTGGTGCCCGCGATCAGCCCAACCGCATTCTGGGATTTGCCGATCTGGAAATGGCTCAAATCAGCCTTGGTGCCCCCGTTGAGGATGACCCCGTAAATCGCGTAAGACATGCGGAAATCGTGGAGGTCGCAGATGGCCGACGTATCGTAAAGGTTGAGCATCGTGCCGTTGTAACCGGAAGGCGAGCCGGTCGAGCCGGAGATGATTTCGCCAATCGAGTCGTCATTCTTGATGGTCCAGGTGGCCGGACGATACGGCGACGTGCGACAATCCAGTGGGCCACGGATGGCGAGGCCGGCGCCCTTGATGACGGTTCCTCCTTCAATTACCGTCGTGCCATAGAGGTTAACGGTGTTGGTGATGCAATACGTGGTATCTGCCTTGATCACGTAGTTCGTCAGCGAACTGTTGAGGGTGATGTAATCCATGACGAAGCCTTTACGATTGGATTCGACCTTTGCGAATTGCTTTGCCTTCCAAACGCCGCGCTCGCCTTTGGGCGCAGGCAACCCCTGTGCGAACAGCGTGCGGTCATGGATCGCATTGAAAATGTTGCGCTGGAAATTCGCCGCCGCCTGCGGCAGCTGCTGCAAGTGCGCACGAATGTCCGCGTGGTCGACTTTCTCGATCAAAAACACCCGGCCATTGATGCTTTCGACGCTTTTGCCTGTCGGCACCACCGCGCCGCTGAAGGGATCGCTATCGCCCAGCGGAAACGCTTGCCCCTGTTCGAATTTCATGACACCAAAATCCAGGCGGTAGTCGATAAGGTCTGGTTCGACCATGTTTTGCCGCGCGATGGGATCGCTCTCTTGTTTGAGGATCACCGGCGTCATCGTCCCTTCCGGCAGGTCGATGAACTCGGTCCACATCTCCAGCCGCGTTGTCTCCGGGTTGAATCCGTAGAAGGCTGGTGAAGGCGGGGCCGTCAACAGAATCACATCCTGTTCAAATCCACCCAGCGTGTAGGTGTAACGCACGTCCGCTAGACAGTCTCCCTCGAAAGCATCCTGATAGATCACCTGGTTGGGCGGCAGCACCGCACCGATGGAATCCTTGACCTCGGCAATCAGCACGCTCTGGCCGCTCGAATAATCCGTGTAAGCCAGTCCAAGGACGTGCGAGCGGAAGCGTTTGCCGCTGGGGTCAAGCATGTCGATGGCACCCGGCGAATTGAGATTGGCTGCGAAGGTGACTTGATGCTGGCCTTGCCGGGCCACGGCCGCCCCTTGGAGGATTTCAATCTCCTCCTTGCTGTCAAGCCACTGGCCGTCTTTCCAGTAGTGAAGTCCAGTTGCAAGCTCTGTGTATCCTGTTCGATTGGTAATGCTGCGCCCGTTGGGCAAGACCCGAACGGTTTGCCGTTCCAACACTCGATGATGCGGACCGCGCTCGGCGACCTGCGGTTCCGGCGTTTTTGATTCCACTTCGTTTTGTGCCAGGACGCAGGTCGAAAAACCTGCCAGCGCGATCCATACACTGTATTTCATAGCCTTCCTTGGGTTTGATGAATTGGAGTTGCTGCGAGTGGGACGACGTTGCGCTGCCGCTGGGAAAGTCCACGCTTCGGGATGGGGTCAAGATTCCGGGCCGGCGGTTTGCCGCGGGCCGCGTCGATCTGTTCGATCAGGCCGGTCAATTCTTGCTTCGCCCGTTTGCGGTCATCCGGCTTCCATTGACCCAGCGTTCGCTCGACATAATCACGAAACTGGCGCAGCCGGCGCGTGAGGTCGGCTTTTCGAGAGGGGCTTCGGCCCGGCCGGCTCCAAGGTTTGATGGCCAGCCTTTTGGCGTCCTGCAATCGGAGCTTGGGATGAACGGTTCCTTGCTCGACGAGTTTCTGGAGCGTTTCCCACTCCAGCCGCGCCAGCCAGTAAAGGATGCTCCAACCCGTCGGAAGATGCGCAAATGTTTTCGTGTTTATTGTCCCCAGCCGCTCGCCAATCACGACCAGCATTTCTCCTTTGCGCTTGGAGAACGGCATCTCGCCGGACTTCCAAAGCTGGGTCCACTCCCCGTAACACATTCGCCGCCGGGCCGTTAAGACCAGCCTGGCCAATTCCAAGGTATGGGTTCCGCCCCGGGCCCAGGCCTCGGTGATCTCCGTAATCCAATCGGAAGCCGGGCTCCGCGCGGATGCCGTTTGGGCGGCAACCGTGCCAGCAGGTGAATTCAACTTGAAGCGATGGGCGCGCATTCAGTCCTCCTTGTCTGAGTGGATGGTGTCCTAGTTCATGGAGGCATGGCGGTTTGGCGTCGAAGCACGGCGGCAGAATCCCGTTTCAGCCGCTTCACGCGCGGGCGGCGAGGCATGGCTTGGCCGGTTTTCATGGTGAGTTCCACCCATTGATAGGGGACACCGGAGGGCAATCTTTCAAACAAAGTGGAAATTCTTTTCGGCGAAGGAACGGGCGGGCGAAGGTGCGACGAATCCCTGACGGTCCGAACAGAGCCGTTTGGTTTCGGCGCGGTCGCATTCATTTCCCAAGCAGTGCTGACGGACTTCAGCGAGGGGTTTCCGTCAGCAATGAAAGGTTCTACGCCGCTTGCGACGGAAGGCAAGCAAGAAAATCATCCGTTTAGCGGTGTGGAGAGAGGCGGGCAAGTTTGGTGTCGTGTCAGACTGTGCCGTCAGCTTCCGATTACCGCGTCATTCTCGGCAAAACCATCCGTCAAGAACGGGTGCGAGCGGGCTTCTCACAAGAGTGGCTGGCGGAAAAGGCTGATCTTCACCCAAACTATATGGGCCGGGTGGAACGAGGGGAGGAAAACATTTCGTTGGGTGCGCTGCGGCGTGTGGCCAAAGCCTTGAGGGTTCGAGTGCGAGAACTGGTAAAGGACATCTGACGCGGCGCGGCACAAAGGACGGCCCTGATTGATCTTGCCAGCCTGGGGTGGGAGAGCGAATTTCCGCGCGATGAAACAGAACAAGTGATTTTGTTTCATGTTTTCCCTGTCAATTTCTGCCGAAAAGCGTTCTCCGCAAGCTGTTGCCCCCCGTCGGCGCAGGTGTGCGATACTCGGCATGCCCGACTGGAAACCATGGCGATTTATCTGGATGCTCTTGGTGAAGAGGAACGGGAATTGGCCAAACATCTGTGGAACATCATCTAATCCGGCCCTTGTCGCGGCCGGTTCACTATCTGATAAACGGCTTAACCAAACATTCAGCTAAATCTCGGGGAACATCAGGGCGAACGGCCAAGATGTCATCCGCCGTCGTAAGATGAATTGCTGGCTGCTTTATGCGCAACGTTCGGACAAGGTTCTGGTCAATCGCTAGAAGCTGACGCACCTTTTCGGCAGCAGCTGCGTAGCTCGTCAGACCTGGCGGCATGAACTTGGCAAAAATGTCGTGAAGATAGGTGTCGGCAAAATACATGGCTAGACCTTCTTCGAGAACGTTTGCGTTCTTTCCGCCCGTGGGTGCAAGGAGGTGGACGGATTCGTGCGCGAGTTGATAGTGAGCGCGGACGGAATCTGTCAGACACTCGTTCGTAAGCTGAATTACGATATGCTTGCGACTGCCGGGATACCAAAGCTGCGGCGTGCCGGAAGAGAACTCGACGCCGAGAATTGTGTAGGATTGATCTCGCGGGCCGAAAAGTTGTTCAGCCCGATGAAGCATCTCGCCCAGCCGCGATGCCAAAGTCCAACTATAGCCGTTGTTTGTCGGCAATGGGTTTGCAACGAATAAGTCTTCTTCGATAAGCATGGAAATGGCCATGAGTTGATTTAGATGGCAGCCACTTCGATAGTAAAGCCATGCTTGGACGCGAGTAGCGTGACCTCTTTACACAGTTGTTTCATTAACCGTTTTGCTCCCTTTTCAGGCGTAATGAAAACCAGCTTCTTCAACGGTTCATGTCCCAGTTCTCGTTGCACCCAAACCTTAAAGACATCCCGATAGAACTCAAAATCTGTATTATTGGAGGACACCTTCAGTTCATAAGCAACGAATTCTTGCCTGTCCACCAGATCAATCTTTTCATTGCAGTTGGTGCCAATAACACACTCCTCGGTGAAACGATTGGGGAATTTTGCTACGGACAGCTTCCTGCCAAGCTCTGCAAACAGCGATGGCAGATTCTGTTTGCGTACTCTCATCCGAACCTTCGGTCCAAAACTCACGATGCTTTTCCCGGGCTATGACAGTTTCGTGAACATTCATGCGCATTGAGCTTGCCAGAACATGACCGCCCTGCCCCCAAGCCAAGGCAGTCAGCTTGCTACGAGCCCTTTCATGCGTCTATCGGGGCGCGGCACTCGACACGCAGTTGGTGCATCGGAGCCGGTAGAACCGGGCGCTGTCACTGCTCAAGCTTTCGCTGAAGTAGAAATGCGCCGCAATTAGTTGAGGGGTTTCATTCACTGGAAACCAGTTAATTGCCGGCAAGGCCATTGCCCTTTCCAGAAGGAACCCGGCGGCGTTGGTTTGCCACCGGACAGTCACCTCACCGGCGCACTGATAAATCGCCAGGTATTGAGTCGTTCCGCTTGAGGAAGGCACGACGGGAGTTTTCTCCACCAGGAGGCTGTAGCCGAAGGCTTCGTCCAATCCGTTATCAAAGACAGTGATGAGATAGTGTCCGGTTTGCGACACGCACGAAACCCGAACCGATGCCGAAGTGTCCAAGGAATCAGCTGCCAGAACTGTCCCGTCCGGGGCGTGAAGCTGCAGAGCCGGATGCAGTCCGGGTCCGGAGGTCTTCTGAAGACGGATGGTCAAGGTATCTCCGGCAATGGCGTGAAAGGCAAAGGCGTCCAAATCTCCCGGCGTGATTTGTGCCTGCTTTGTTTCGTAAGGTTCCATCAGATAAGGACCATCCCCCGCGTCCGAAGCATTCGGACCAGGATTTTTGATCAGGGAGAGGTTATAATCAAAGGATTCATCGAGGCCGTTGTCGAGCACCGCGACGGTGTAGATGCCGTCCTTCATCAGGCGGTAGTTTTGGAGTTCCGCATAATCGGCCGTCCCGGTGGACAGTTGATCCAAGCCGTCGGGATCGTAGAGGAAAAACACCGGATGATCGCCGCCACTGGTGCGCAAGAGCGCCAGGTAAACCACATCGTTGGAACTGCCCCATCTGAATCGGTTCAAGCCCATCCCCTGGTTCGCGTTCGTTCGCTTCACAAGCCGCCTTCATTAAACTGATCCAGTAATCAAACGATTCGTCCAAACCATTGTCGAATACCGCGACGGTATAAGTGCCCGTTTTAGTCAGGGGATAGTTTTGCAATTCAGCATAATCGGCTGTGCCGGATGAGAGATGCTCTAGGCCGTCTGGATCAAGGAGAACAAAGGTCGGATGATTGCCGCCGTTCGTGCGCAGCACCGCCAGGTAAATCAGGTCGTTGGAACTGGCGTTGAACGAGTAGCAGTTGGTCTGGGCTGGCATGGAGATGCTTCCGTTGGTCAGCCCTCCAAACCAGAGCGAATCGGTTGCACCGGTCGCGCTGATCAGGGACAAGACAAGGAATCCGAAATACAACACCGGCATTGGAATAAAGCTCGTCATAGGTTGGCCTTTGTTGGTTCTGAGTGAAGATGCGCCTATACCCAGGATGAAGGGGAAAGTAAAACACAATCGTTCCTTTTGGCAGTTGTCTGGGGACAACCAAAAGCCGCAGATGAAGCCTGCGGCGCAAATTTCGTTTTGGCGATGGGGATTACCGGTCCTATCCGTTATCGCACGGGCCGGGCGCACCGTCGTCTTATCTCGAAGGTCAGGAGATTGGCACCGGAGCAGACGCGCCCCGCAAGTCTGCCGAATTCACAGTCAGATACTTCTGCCACGTTCCCTGATGAGCCGCAGTTGTCGGACTTCGCGGACTCGTTCCCAGGCCGCCACGGATTTGTGGAGCACCTGGGCCATGCCGGAATAATCACCACGATTGGCGGTAACAGACGCATTGATCCAGCGGTCCGGCTGGATACGGCGCACGTCCAACGGATGCCCAGCTTGGTTGGCGAGTTGCAGCAGGTAATGCATCTGCGTGCGTCCGTTGCCTTCCCGGAAAGGATGGATGTGGTTCAGGTCCCCGATGATGGTAGCGACCTCTTTGACGAATGTCTGGCGATCCAGTTCCCGCAGATGGTTTCGGGACTGCACGCGTGCGTGAACGTCCCGCATTCCCGTCTCGATGAAACGGGCGGGAAGAAACGCGGAATCGCCTTTGGACATCCGAACCGAGCGGATTTCACCGGCCCACGGATAGACATCTTGAAAAAGATGGTGATGAATTGCTTTGAGATGATTGAGATCGAACCGGCCCGTCGGCACGCCCTGCTCTACGCGGAGGGCAACGGCAACACGCTCGAACTTATCGAGAGCCGTTTGATCCCGAATGCCCGGCAGATTGCGGAGCACATCCGAATCCGGATACACGTAGGGGTCGTCGCTCATTCGGCGGCATTGGAGCGGGCGAGGTTCCGGCCCATTTCGCGGACATGGTTGATCCGTTTCTTGAGCGGCCATCTCTCCCGTTCAAACATTTCAAGCAGGGCGATGTCTCCGGCGTCAAGAGGGTTTCCCTCGATCCGCTGCAGGTGCATGGCTTCGAGCCGACGTTTCCGGGCGAGCGCGACTTCTTCAGGGGTGAGTGCAACTTCCTTGTCCATAGTTTCAGTATAACATGATTAGGGGTGAAAAAGAAAGAACGCCGCAACCCTGCGGAGGATCACGGCGCTGGGGAATTCCTGACTGGCGGCAGCTATCTGGAGCGGTCCTGTCCGTGGTCTCGCTGGCGGGGGCGGGTTGATTCCCTTCCGTTTTCCTGCCGGCGTTCGGAATAGTGGCGGTCGAGGTACTGCTGTGGAGATAACCCCAACTGTTCGGTGAACCGATCTTCAATCGTGCGCCGGGCGGCGGCGTTACTGATATTTTGACCGGCGGCAAAGCCAGCACTCATGTCGGCCAGGCGAAAGGAGTAACGCCCACGACTGTCGATGGCATTCTTGATCCTGTAAACGAGTTCCTGATCGGGATGGAGTTCCGATCCATTGCCGTTGCGTTGGCGTTCATCGCCGGGTTGGGGTGCATCGTTGCCGCGAGCCTGTTCGCTGTTGGTTCTTTCTTGCATGACTTTTCTTCGGTTGAGGTTTGTTGTGACCGTCACTGGAATGAACGTGCGGGGACGGTTCAAAATCCGAGGGGACGCGTCTTGGTTGTGGAAAAAACTCCGCTGCTACTACCCAAGTTCCTGTCCGCCTGATACGTTGCGAAAAGGCCGAGGAGCGAGATGTGTTTTTGTAAACAAAAACCCACTCGGCAAGGGGAGAAAAAATCTCCCCGTTGCATCCCCTCTTTCCGGCTCCCGCCCCCTGTGTGATTGCGTCCGGTCAAACCCGTCCCTTCCCCCGTTTTCTCTTTCGGAACCCTCGATGACACGACCCCGAAAAACGAGCGACGCGCAGCAATCACGCCAAGTGATCTTCCGCCTCACCGCGCACGAATACGAACAGCTTGAAACGGTGGCGGCGCGCGCCGGGTTGCGCGTGAACGAACTGGCGCGGCGCCTGGCCCGGCGCGGGCAGCATCGGCTGGTCATTCAGACGACGCGCCGGCATGACCCGGCGTTCATCGCGCAAATCCGCGCCCTCGGCAACAACCTGAACCAGATCGCCTTGCGCGCGAACCTGACCGGGCGGGTGTCGCCCAAGGTGGAAAGCCTCTGCGATGAAATCCGGCGCGTGGTTCTCTCAGCCGTGGAAGGCGGGACATGATTCCGAAGATCACGACGGGCGGCCGCAGCTTCAAGGGCGCGGCACGATATTACCTCCACGACAAGAACGCCTCCACGCGACAGCGCGTATCGTGGACGCATACGGAAAATCTGCTCACGGATGATCCGGACAAGGCATGGAAAGTGATGGCTTACACCGCCAAGGAAGCCGAGCGGTTGAAAGAAGCGGCCGGCCAGAAGATGACCGGGCGCAAACTAACCAAGCCGGTGTTCGCCTATTCCCTCGCCTGGCACCCCGAGCAAGACCCGGACAAGGAACACATGCTGGCCACCGCGCGCAAGTCGCTCGAAGTATTGGGGCTGACCGAACACGAGGCGATCATCATTGCGCACCGGGACGAGCCGCAACGTCACGTCCACATTCTGGCAAACCGGGTGCATCCGCTCACCGGGATGGCGAGCGACACCGGCAATTCGAAATTGAAGCTCTCGGACTTCGCGCGCGAATACGAGCGCGAGCACGGCAAGGTCTATTGCCGGCAGCGGGAGGAAAATTATCGCAAACGGGAACAGGGAGAGAAAACCATGTATCGCGATCTGAGCATTGCCGCTGCGTGGGAACAATCAGACAACGGACGGGGCTTCGCCGCCGCGCTCAAGGACAAGGGCTACCAACTGGCGCAGGGGCGCAAGAGGCTCGTTGTGGTGGACCCTTACGGGCAGACACACAATCCGACTCGTCATCTGGAAAATGTCCGGGCCAAGGAATTCAACCAACGTGTCACCGATCTCGACCTCCCCGCCCTGCCCGACGCCGCGGAACTGAGCAAGAGGATTCAAGCCGACAACAAGCGGCGTTACGAGCAGAGCCGCAAGCACGATGAGCAAGTGGCGCAGCAGCAAAATCAGATACAGAGCCGGCACCTGGAGGAGCGGGCGCGGGCGTTCAACCGCTTTGAGGATCGGCTGGCGCGCGAGCGCGATGAACTGGCGCAGCACTACCGCTTGAAGGAGCGGCAGAAGGAAATCGAACTCTGGCGCGACGTGACGCGCAATCCGAGTTGGCTGGTCCGGCTGCTCGGAGCGGCAAAGAAGCATCAGGCGCGGCTCACTGAACTCGAAATGACCCACCAAAACGCCCAAGCGCGGATGCAGGAACGGCTCGACCACATCACGACCGAACGCGACAAATCCTTCACCGCCCTCAAGGCGAGGCAGGAAACGGAGAAGCGCCGGGAGTTGGAAGGCTTGCAAGTGCAACGACCCGCCGGTTACGTCAACGAGGACGAGCGGGCCAGGATAGCGCAGCACCTTCGCGAACGGCAGAAGGAACGAACCCGCCCTTCACGGGATCGATGACAAAAAAAGCCCCCGCTTCAATAGCGGGGGCTTTCTTCAAACAAAAGGATTCGGTCAGCGTTCGCGTCCAATGGAACGGCCCGACCGCTGTTGCTGGCGGTGGCGGATACGTTCGAGCGCCAGAAAGCGTTCCTTCTCTTTGTAGAGAGTTTCACGGATGCTCTCCCGGACTTCCGGCAAGGGCCGGCGTCCGAAATCGGAGATGATGCGATCCGCTTCTTTGTGAGTTCGATAAACGTGTCCGTGATGAGGAGTCATAGGTTTTTACGTGTTGTGTTTGAGGTATTCCGCAAGCTGTTTCCGCCCCAAAGCAATCCAGTCGCCCACCGTCGAAGCGGGAACGCCGAGGCGTTCCTCGATCTCCTGGTAGGTGTGCCCATAGCGGGCATGCAGCCAGAGCGCGTCCTTCTGCGTGTCGGAAAGGTCAATGTCGTGGAACTCCTGCCAGAAGCACGTTTTCAAGCGCGCTTCCTCGGCTTCCGAGAATGACTGCTCTCGGGCCTGACTGGCGGGTGCTTCAGGGAGATCGTCGGTGAAGACCTCGGGGCGGCGCTTGGCCGCGCGGTAGTGATCCACGAATAGCTGGTAGGCTTTGCGGCGCAGCAGCATCAGCGACTCGATCTTGTCTTCGGGAAAATGCAGCAGCACGTAGCGCCACAATTCCTGAAGCAAATCCTCGGCGTCCTGCCAGTGGCGCGTCAGCCGGTAGAGGTAATCCTGCAAATGACAGTGGTGCAAATCCACCGAGGCCATCACCTTCTCCACCCTTTGGTTGAAGGCCATTTCGGCGCTGTTCGTTTCGGGCATGGCGGCGATGGTATTCACGTTACATAGGTAGATACGATTCTCGACGAGGTGATTTCCGGTTCAACCAAAACTTTTTTCGGACTTCGGTTCGGCCCTGCGATTTTCTTACTCGCCTGCCGGCGAGGAGGTTTGCCAGTGTGTCTAAGGTTCTATTCACATTATGCCGCTGGCACAGTCTATCGACACGCGGTTGGACCGCTGTTCAGAAGCCTTGAAGCGATGGAGCTTCGGCCCGCTGGTCATTTTGGAAACCACTTTGGGCGTGTGCTTCGCCGCTCTGTGGCTGTATTTATTCTTCGGACGCACTCCTGCCGGTTTCCATGCCCCAATGGCATCGGAGACATGGGCCACCATCCGGCTCCTGCTCTGGTATGCGGCTGTCCTGGGCGGGTTGATGCTCTTGGCCCCGGTCTGGCGGCGAATGCGGTTCGGTGCCGGCATGATCTTCTGGAACAGGAACAGCGGCTGGTTGCTGGGCTTGCTGGCGCTAGCCGCTTTGCTTGCCCCCGCCCCCGCCGTGCTTTCGCTGGCCAAACTGTTTCAGCGTTGGCCCGAACACCAGAACCACGTTCTTTGGTTGTTGTTCACCGGATTCCTGATCCCCGTGGGCGTCGCCTACGGCGCGCCCTGCTTTGAATATGTCCGCGACTGGCTCGCAGAAATTCAGCTTATCCGCCGCTGGTTTATCCAAGGCCGCGGCGGTTCGGCCCGCTGGGCGGGACCGAGTATTCTGCGCCGCCGGGGAATGCGCTTTGACCATGATCCTGAACAAGGCGTGACCGGCGACGGGCTGTTTCTTGGACGGAGCCTGTTCGGCGAAACCGCCTACAGCGCCGGCCAGAAGGTCGGCCTCAAGGACAACGCGCACGTCATCACGATAGGCTGCCCCGGCTCCGGCAAGTCGATGACGGCGTTGTGGCCGGCTCTGGCGCTGTGGCCCGGCCCGGCCATCGTGCTTGATCCCAAGGGCGAACACGCCCGCGAGACGTTCTGGCGGCGCACGGACAAAAGCGAGGCACAAGACGCGGGAAACACGCGCTACCATTTGCGCGGCGGCACAGCCTACAAACTCGATCCCTTCAATCAGGAACCTTCCATTCCCGGCTGTTGCTACGACCCGCTTTCCGAAATCGACATCGACGGCGACCGGGCCCGCGAACTCTTGTCCGCGATTTCGGACGGTTGCGTTTTGCCGGAAGGAGACAAGAACCGGCATTTCGTGGAGAACGCGCGCACCATCATCGAAGGAGTGATTGCCCATGTCCTGACCGACGAGACGCCTGAAAAACGCACGCTGGCTTACGTGCATGATCTGCTGATTGGCCTCGATCCAGAATTCAACATGGCCAATCCGTTGAAGCTGGAAGAATTCGTCAACCAAATGCGCCAGAACCCGGCGGCGGGCGGCCTTTGCTTTCAAGCGGCCACGCTGCTGGACCAGGACACGCGCGGAGAAATCATGTCCACCGTGCAACGCTCCATCAAATGGATGGGCGATCCTTCCATGCGCCAACACCTGGCCGGCCACTCGGCGTTCCGGTTCGCCGACCTGCCCGTGACCGGGGAAAAAGTCCGGCTCGGCGACCGCATGGGACACCGGCCCACCACGATTTACGTGACAATGCCCATTGGCCCGTTAATGGAGGCGCAAGCAAGGTGGCTGCGCGTCCTGACCAACGTGGGGCTGACCATTATGCGTCAGCAGCCCAAGGGTAAGGTGCCAACGCTCTTCATTCTCGATGAGTTCGCCCAAATGGGCGGCCAGCTAAAATCCATTGAAACGGGCTACGTGACGTTGCGGGAAAAAAACGTCAAACTCTGGATTTTCCTGCAAGACGACAGCCAGCCCGAGCAACTGTTCGGCAAGGTCTGGAGCAGTTTCCTCGGCGCGTCCAACCTCCAGCTTTTCGGCATCACATCGCCCCACGCCCAACGCTGGGTCAGCGAACAAATCCTCGGCAGCCGCCTGAGCCAGCGCCGGGAACAGGGCCGGGTCGTTCATGAAACCACGGTTTCGTTGTGGTCACCGGATGAGGTGAAGGAAAACCTGGGCAAGAACATCAACCTGCAAGTGGTCTCCACGATTGATGGACGGCCACCGCTCAAACTGGAGCGCGTGGCGCGCCAGCCAGTCGTCATCGAAGGCGACCGGTTTCGCGGCTTGGATCTAGAAGGTCATTTTTCCGGGGGGTGAAATTCTAACGTGGGCGCGTTCGTCTTTGTCTCCGCCTCCGGCTCAACACGGACTTCTACAACTTCCAAGCCAAACAGACCGGCCAGGAGATTTGGCAAAAGTTTCTTCGAACTCTTGCCTTTCGTAGCGATGGCTTCGCGCTGCGCTTCCGACACAACACCAATCTCAATGCCCCTTGGCTTCACTCCAACGGCGATGCCGCCTCTCCACAAATCCCTCAATATACCCATCCATACCGCTCCTTTGTCTGATTACGGAAAATCCAGTATAGCGCGTTTCCGCGCCAGAAGGCAAATTAACCAACCGGTGGATGACCAACCCCTTGTTGTTACTTCGTTTTATCCGGCGCAGTTTTCCGCACGTCTCGCAAGGACTGGCGATCTTTTCCCCCGTGATACAGCGGCACCGGTTGCTCTGTATCTTCCTCAACCTTGGTGGTCGGAGAAACCGCCTTAACATCTGGTAGCTGTCCTCCTAGATACGGAAGCGGACGGACGACTTCTTTGGTCACATCTGGTTCGACCTTGGCGAGCAGTGTCTTTGCCTCCGCGTGACCCGCCTTAACCGCCAGTTCGAGCCAGCGGGCGGCTTCGTCCGCATTCCGGCCCACGCCCCGGCCTTTGGAATAAACCCAACCTGCGTAATACTGCGACAGCACATGACCCTTCTGAGCCCAATCAATGTAAAGCTTCGCCATCTCCCGATCATCTTCCGATTGAGCCGGACTCCATTCCTTTGTCTCCCCCGTGTGGGATATCGATGATAAGGGGATTTCCGCCAAAATTCGGCGTGCTTCCGCGTGCCCCCAGTCAGCCGCCTGCACCAACCACCAATGGGCTTTCATGTCATCACGCGGCACGCCGCGCCCCTGATGATACATCCAGCCCAAACTATACTGTGCCTGCCTATCACTCTGCTTGGCCGCTTGTCGGTAACGCGTCAACATTTCCGCATCTTCTTGCTGCGCCAGCGCCTTCCGCCCCAGCTCGTCACCTTGGTCCGCAGCCTTGCGAAACCAAATCATCGCTTCAGAGATGTCAGCCGTCACTCCTAACCCATCCCGATACAGTGCCCCCAGCGTATGCTGCGAAGGCGCATTGCCTTGCTCTGCTGCTCTGCGAACCCATTTCGACGCCTCCACATAATCCTGCGGAACGCCCCGGCCTTCCACATACATCCACCCGAGATATCCCTGCCCGTGAATGTGCCCCTGTTCCGCCGCTTTCCGAAACCATCGAACCGCTTCTGCATCGTTCTGTTTTACGCCCCGACCCTTCTGATACATCCATCCGAGATGATACTGTCCCACCGGGTCGCCTTGCACCGCGGCTTTGTCGAACCATTTCGCAGCCTCCGCGTCGCTCTGCGCCACACCGCTGCCGTTCAAATACCGCTTTCCCAATTCCGCCGCCGTCTCCTGCCTTTGCATAGGCGCGGGCGTAGTCGCGGTGACGGGCCGACCCGTCGGCTGCGACTGGACGACGGCCGGTGCCGGGGGAGCCGCTTGGATCGTCGCACCCAAGGTGGGTTGCTCCACTCCGGACTGACCCGGCGCGTTTGCCTGCGTCGGCTCCCTCGAGCGCAACGCGCTCAATGCCCACACCACGACTATCCAAAAAATGATGACAGCAAGGAGAGATGTTTTTGGCCTCCGGGCCACACCAATGAGGAAGTAGCGCATAGCGCTGCGGAGACTGGCAGAATCTGGCGCATCGATCAATCCACATTTGGACGCCGGAGTAACCGTTCAGGGCGTGGCTTTCCGATAAGGCTTGCGACACCAGCCAGACATGAGGATGCTTCCTCCATGCCCCGCGACTGGAAACCCAACGCGCCGGAACTAAAAAGAGTTTTCAATCAATCACCAAAACCCGCTCCCTCCCGCCCTGCGAGCGTCATCGAACTCAGGAAGCTAATAAGCGAACGCAAACCGCCTGCACCCCAACTCAACCTGCCCATGCGCGGGCCGGTTGCGTCGGCGGCCCGCAGCCAGGCCGATGAACAACGGGAAATTCGCATCGCACAAATCAGCCAGCACCTTGCCCGGCAACGAAGCCGCGCCCGCGACGGCTTCAAACGCGCCCGTTAAGCGCACCCGAACAATCTCCCGAACGGCCAAGCGTCGCGCGTGCCGCCCGCAATCCCCTCACACGCGACCTTTGGCCTTCCACGAACCTTCCAGCCTGACCTTTGACTGGCCGTGCTCCGCTCCGCGACTCTGCGCCGCCCCTTCTCCCTCCCGGCCAGGTCGCCCGCTGCTCACGTCCAGACATAAGTCAGAACTCCGCGCACCCACGCGCACCCCTTAATGAAGCCGCGTAAGACTGCGCGCTTTGTTGCTCCGGTTACGTGCGCCAGCGGGACTGTGCCTCCGCTGGCCAAATCGCGCAGACTTCCGCTGTCGAACCGGGCCTGACTCCGGGCTTTCACGTCCTGCCACTCCGCTCCGCTCTCGAACCCCGGCGCGAACCGCTCCGCGCCTACAGCTTCTCCTCTGCGCTGCGTTCCCGTCCCTGAAATCCCGGAAACAGGCTTTTGAAACGCACTCGTCACGCTTCATGCGAACGGCCATGACCCGCGCCAGTTGCGCCCGCTGAAGCGGAATCAGTTTGCACGAGGGCAGCGCCGGGTAACGGACGGCGCCGCCCGTTTTCAGGTCCGTTTTTGTGCTGGCGTCCAGCCTCTCGCCCTCACCGGCCCGCTTCTTCCGCCAGGGGGCCTTCGCGGTGCCCTCTGAAGACTACTCCCACGGGCCGCCCCGTCGGCGCGGGCTTTTTCGGGTGAAGGGCGACAGACCGGACCGAACAGCACCACACAAAAAAAGACCATGAAAACAAACACCCAAAATCAGAGTTCAGAGCTCAAGAGCCGTCCCGAACAGTTCACCACAGCACCAGCAGCGGAGCAGACTGCGGAGCCTGCGGCGTTGCCTCAGATTGATTTCAAGCGCCGTCGCGCCAATCGCGCTTTGAACACGCAGCGTGTGGTGGCGTTGCTTCGCAGTGAAGCACCCGACTTCTTTAATCTCGCTGAAGTCGTGGGTCAGTGGGTCTGGATTGCGTTCAAGGACAAGCAGCCGCGTGAAGTTACAGCCAGCCTTGCCGAGTTCGGTTTCCATTGGAACAAGAAGCGCCAGACGTGGCAGCACCCGTGCGGCCAGCCGATGCAGCGCAGGCAGGCAGACCCGCGCGGCAAGTATCGCGCTTACTTCCCCGCCGACGCGAAGCCCGCCTGAAAGGAGAACGCGCCATGAACCCCGATTTGGTTCTACCCGGCTTTCAGGAACTGGTTAAGCCGTTCAAGTTCCCGGCCAGCCCGCACGAGTTCAAGGTTACGGCGTTGCGCGAGTGCCCGACGCCGGATGCCTTGCAGCTTTGCGACACGCCCGATAAAGCCGCCGACTATTGGCGGCTTCACATCGCCTCTCATCCCTACTTCAACCCGGAGTGTGAATGTCTGGCCGTGTTACTTCTGAACACCCGCAGACGTATCAAGGGGCATCAATTAGTTTCCATCGGCACACAGGACACCTTGCTCGTCCATGCTCGTGAGGTTTTTCGCTTGGCCATCGTCACTGCCGCCAACGCCATTGTGGCCCTGCATAATCATCCATCGGGGGAAAGCTCTCCAAGCGAAGCGGACATCCGCGTAACGCGCGACCTTATCCGCGCGGGGCAACTTCTCAAAATCGAATTGCTCGACCATGTGATCGTCGGCCATCCCGGCTTCACGTCTCTCCGCACCCTTGGTTATTTTCAGCCTGTGACCCCATGAGCACGCTCGCGCCGGATAAAGCCCGCTCCTGTCACGTTGATTCAGGTGATGACTACTCCTGCCACACCCCAAACAGAACAACTGGTTTCCCTGTCCGCCGCCGCAACCAAGCTCGATGTCTCGCTCCGCAGTCTCTACCGGCTCATGGCCCAACGCGAAATCGCCCCGCCCGTCAAGGTGGGGCGTTCCTCAAAACTGTTTCAAAGTGATGTTGACTCCTACCTCCAACGCCTAAAATCCCAACGCAAATGATCGCCTACACCTACAAACCCAAGCGCCGCAAGAACGGCAAGCTCATCGTCCAACGCACCTATCGCGGACGCTTCCGCCTCGCCGGGGAATTCGACATCCAGGACGTGCCGCTCGACACCACCGACAAGCAGGCCGCCCATTCCAAATTGCTTTCCATCGTGCAGAACAAAGAACGCGAGAAGGCCGGGTTGACCCTGCCCCCGCAGGAGCGCGATGCCCTCGCCAAAACTACGCTCGCGCATCTGGACGATTTCCTTGCCGACCTCAAGACCCTTGGCCGCAGCACGCACTATCAGAAGACCATGAAGGCGCGCATCAAGAAGCTCGTGGCTGAGTGCGGTTTCACGCGCCTGAACGATTTCAATTCCGACACCTTCACCACCTGGCGCAGCCAGCAGGGCGACCTTGCCCCCAAGACGCTGAACGAATACGGAAACTTCGCCAATTCTTTCCTCAACTGGCTCAAGCGCCAGAGCCGTCTTGCGGTCAATCCGCTTGAACACGTTACCAAAATTGATCTCCGTGGACGCCAGACGAAGCGCCGTGCCATCACTCAGGAGGAACTACAGCGGTTGCTTGCCGTTACCACACTCAAGCGGCGGCTCATCTATCTTACCGCCATCTATACCGGATTGCGGATAGGCGAACTCCGGCAGTTGCTCGGAGCGGACTTGCACCTTGAAGGCCCTCGCCCCTACTTCCTCGCCCGCGCCGGCACCACCAAGAACAAGAAGGAAGCCGTCATCCCATTGCATCCATTGCTCGCCGAAGAAATCCGCAAACTGGAAACGGCCAAAGCGCAGCCTGTGTTCAAAATCAGCAAGCATTTTGAACGCTCCGTCAAACGCGACCTGCTCCGGGCCAAGATCGATCTCGTGGACGCTTTGGGGCACAAACTGGACTTCCACGCGATGCGCAAAACCTTCGCCACCCGCCTTGCTCAAAACGGAACCTCACAACGGTTGACGCAGGAATTAATGCGCCACAGCGACCCCGCGCTGACCGCCAACATCTACACCGATGCCAGTCAGCTTCCGACGTTTGACGCCGTGGCCTCGCTCAAATGGGAAGGCAACGCTCCCGCGCCCGAAACACACACAGCCTCACAACTGGCCTCACAAAAACCAGTCCCGCCGTGTCCTGAAATGGCAGAACCGGGCACGGAAAATAGAGTGGAGAACGGTGAGAAAACCCCTGTCAACATTGGCCAAAGTCACGCTCTGGCACTTGCTGTCACGAAAAGTCAAATGGTCGGGGCGGTGAGATTTGAACTCACGACCTCTTGCACCCCAAGCAAGCGCGCATACCAAGCTACGCTACGCCCCGACCGGAACACGCCTTGCGACGCGGAGCGAATAGTAGGGGTCGGAAGCGGTAATTCAATATCTTTTCCTTCACGCGCGTATGGACCAATGAATCGACCGACCCGAGCGCCTGAACCATCAGGTCACTGTCGGGAATCAAAAACGAATCATGGTCTGGATGTAGAACCAGTGGGCATCCGAGGAGCCGCCGGCGCTGGCCCAGCTTTGATCGATGTAGTCTCCGGCGAAGAAGTGGCCGTAACCGGCTTCGAGCGCAGTGAACTTGTTCACGGCGTAACCGGCAACGACATCGATCTCTCCGCCGACGAAGCTGTCGTAGGAAGGATTGCGGTTGAAGCCGGTGCTGGCGCCGACACCACCGCCGGCGCGCGGAACGCCGCCGACATTGTAAAGGCTGTCCGCTGTGTCGGCGAGCCAGAAGAGATGGCCTTCGACCGCAAACGAAACGCGGGGGTGCGGTTTCATCTGGAAGATGCCGCGCACGTCGTGGAGGTTTTGCCACGAGAGAAAATCCATGTAGCCATAGAATTTGTGGTTCGTGGGATAGAGGTTGTCGAAAGTGTCGTGATCGTTGTCGGTAGGATCTCCGTCGCCGGTGGCGTAGGCGTATTCGAGCGCAACGCGCGGTTTGCCGAAGACTTCTTCAAAGGTGTAGCCCGCGTTGGCCATGAAGGCGAAGGCGCGATGGTCCTGGCGGTCGGCATCACCGGCGAGTGAAGGCTTCCAGTTGCCGAACTGGTAGGCGCCTTCGATGGTGAAATCGAACCCGCCAAATTCATTCGTGCCGGATTTGACGCGCCCGCCGAGCGTGTAGATGTCGCGAGCCGGAGGAGCAGCAAATTGAAACGGTGGGAAGGAGCCACGTTCCGCCGTGGTGCTGCCGACGCCGTCGTTGCGCGCGAAGAAATAAAGTTCAATCAGCGTCTTCGGGATTTTCTTCGTCGAGACGTGCAAGCCGGAGAAAAGGTTGTAATCGTTCCAGGTGTTAAAGTTGTTGTCGTCGGCCAGAACGATTTTTCCGGTGAACGCCTCGGCGGCGAACCACGCGTTCTGCCAGCGGACGCGCGCGGCGTCGAAGACGCGGCCGATGTTGTGCCAGCCGAAGGCACCCACGAGCCGCTCGTCGCCGTAGCTCAATTCCTGGCGGCCCAACTTGAGCGAGACTGGAAATTCCTTGTGATTGCCGAGTGTGAAGAAAGCCTGGTGCAGATCGACGATGCCGTCTGACTCGAAGTTTGGATTGCGGTCATCACCTGTCGTCGAACTGCTGCGGCCCTGCACGTAAATGCTCCACCACTTCGCAGTGTATCCAGCGTGCGCGAGAATCTTGTCGCTGAAATAGCTGTTGTCATTGTCGATGGTGGTGCCGCTGGTGTCGCGCCAATCGTTGTTCGCGGGCAGGCCGAGGCCGTTTTCTTTGAGTTCGTAGCGCAGCCGCACCGCGCCGCCGATGTCCCATACCGAGTAATAGGGGTCGCGCTTGCGCAGAAAGTCATTGATGAAACCGGGAAATGGCTGGGGCGGCGGAGGTGGAGCGTATTGGGCGATAAGGGGGGAAACGTAACCGAGAGCGACGGCGGCAGAGGTCAGAGCAACCAGTGATCTTTTCATAGAGGAGCGACTTCTGATGGCGAGTGATTGGAGGGTTGGTTGGAATTAAGGGTGGGAGGGCACGTCGCACCGCCCGCGCCGTTTTGAGAAGCCAAATGCGGCGCGCGCGGTGCGACGCACCCTCTCTTAAGATTGGTGGAGATAGATGCCGTCGCGAAATTAAGAGGCTCATTCCGAACTTCTTTTCCCGCCAGGGGAGGGGATTCACGCGGATCTTCAGCGCGACGATGTTTTCGATACGCGTGGACTTCAAGGAACTCGAGGAGGTGTTCGCGGAGCTGGTAGTAATCGGGATGTTCCATCACCGCTTTGCGTTCGCGTGGGCGTGGGAAATGGACCTCCAGGATGTCCCCGACTTCGGCTTCGGGGCCATCGGTCATGCAGACAATGCGGTCGGAGAGGAACAGCGCTTCGTCCACGTCGTGGGTGACCATGAGCGCGGTAATGGTGTTCTTGCGCCACAGTTCGATAAGCACTTGCTGCAATTCATAGCGCGTGAGGGAATCGAGCATTCCGAACGGCTCGTCAAGCAGAAGCATTTTGGGCTTGAGCGCAAAAGACCGGGCGATGCCGACACGCTGTCGCATCCCTTGCGACAGTTCGGCGGGCTTCTTGTGCATGGCATCGCCCAGGCCGACGACGGTGAGATAGTATTCAGCAATCTCGCGGCGCTCCTCTTTGCTCGCGGTGAAGAAAACCTGGTTGACGCCAAGCATCACGTTCTCAAAAGCGGTCATCCACGGGAGCAATGCAGGTGATTGGAAGACGACACCGCGATCCGGCCCCGCGCCAGAGAGTTCCTTGCCCGCGAGGATGATGCCGCCGTCGGTGATGTCATTCAGCCCCGCCAGCATAGACAGCACAGTGGACTTGCCGCAGCCGGAATGGCCGATGAGCGTGACGAACTCGCCTTTCTTGATGCGCAGATTGAAGTCCTTGACGATGATCGCCGGGCCTTTTGGCGTCGGATAAATCTTCGTCAGGTTGGAAAGCTCGACGTAGTCGCTCATGCGAATGGGGGTTGAACGGAGCAAGCTGTGAGACAGGAATAGCGCGCGGACTTCTCTTCCGCAGGCGGCATCGCCTTTGGGGATTTGACCGGGCGTGGGTAGTAGCGTTGGCCCTTTGCGCGGGGGCTGGATCGAACGACAAGGAAAACGAATGGAGAGGGCATACGCGTATGATGTCGGTTCATTCGACCTCCACCGTTTCGTGTTTGATCTCATTGCGGCGCACGGCGCGGCGGCGGCGAACCCCGAACATCGCCCTTGGGATGGACAAATCCTCCGGCTCCAAATCGGGCAACTGGAGTTTGCGCGACACCGTAGTGCGGTGCTTGCCGCCCACGCCCAACAGGTATTCGGTCACTTGCCGGCGGATGTCTTTGAACTGCGGATCGTGATTGATGGCCTTCCGTTCGCGTGGGCGCGGAATCTCGACCTGGAATGAAGGACCGAGCGTCGCGCCCGGCCCGGCCGTGAGCGGAATGATGCGGTCGGCAAGGTAAATACCTTCGTCGGGATCGTTGGTGATCATCACGACGGTTTTGTGGTTTTCCTCCCAGATGCGCGAGACTTCGTCCTGCAGTGTCGCGCGGGTGAGTGCGTCGAGCGCGGAGAGCGGTTCGTCGAGGAGAAGGATCTGCGGATCCATCGCAAGCGCGCGGGCGACACTCACGCGTTGCCTCATCCCGCCGGAAAGCTCGCCCGGCTTCTTTTCGCGCGCGGGGGTGAGGTTCACCATCGCGATGTGCTTGTCAACATACTGCTGTTTTTTGGCCGCTGACCAGTTGGGGAAAACCTGGTCCACGGCGAGCAAGATATTTTCGTAAACGGTGAGCCAGGGGAGCAGCGAGTAATTCTGGAAGACGATGCCGCGGTCCGGTCCTGGCTCGGTGATTTCCAGATCGTTCAACGTAATCGATCCGGAGTCGGGCCGAAGCAAACCGGCGATGAGGCTGATGAGCGTTGTCTTGCCTGCACCCGAGTAACCGACGATCGCCACAAACTCGCTTTTCACAATACTCAGATTCACGTCCTTGAGCACCGAAGCGCCGTTGAAGGCCTTGCTGACGTTGTTCAGTTCAAGAAAGGCCATACTCACACGGTTTTGAACCGCTGTTCCACCACGCTCATCAGCCGGTCGAGCACAAAGCCCACGACGCCGATGGTGAGGATGCAGAGGATGATTTGTTCGTAGATGAGCGCGTTGTATTGCTGCCAGAGGAAACCGCCCACACCGGGCCGGCCCGTCAGCATTTCGGCAGCGACGATGACGAGCCACGCGATGCCGAGGCTCAGGCGAAAGCCGGTGAACATGTAGGGCAGCGTCGCGGGGATGAGCACTTTGAAGAGCGTTTTCGTGCGCGAGAGCTTCAGCACTTTGGCGACGTTCAAGTAATCCTGCGGAATAGCGCGCACGCCGACCGCCGTGTTCAGCACCGTGGGCCACATGGCGCAGACGGCGATGGTGAAGAGCGCCGCCAGTTCGCTGGCGTTCTTGCCGGCGCCAAGAAACAGAACCATTCCCAACGGCAACCACGCGAGTGGAGAGACAGGCCGAAGCACCTGGATGATGGGATCGAACATTTTCGTGAACGCTTTGGAGAGGCCGAGGAAAAATCCCAGCGGCGTCCCGACGAGCAGCGCGATCAAATAGCCTTTGGCCACGAGCACCAGCGACAACCAGGTGAAGCGCAGGATGCCTTGATCGAGTTCGCCGCGCTTGGCGAACGGTTCGACGACATAGGGTTTGCTGGCATCCCAGGTCTTGGTGGGGTTGGGCAGTTCTTTGGAGAACGAGGCGCTCAGCGCGTACCAGAAAACCATCACCAGCGCGATGCCGATGAGGGGGAGGATAAGCCAATCGAGTTTTGTCTTTTTCATTGGTTGCAGGGAATGCGAAAGCGTTTCAGTTCACAGCAAGCATTTCTTCACGCCGGTCGGCGCGCGAACTGTCCGAGCGCTGTTTCTCGACCCATGTTCCGGCAGCAGCGATCAGGGCGACACTGAAGGTGACCAGCGGCGAGATGATGGTCTTGGCCAGCGTCAAGCCGGTGGCTTGGCCGCTCCACCACACGTCGCCCTGGTTGATGATCGATTGGAGGCAACCGATGGGCAACCCCACTTTGGCGGCGCGCAGCCAGACTGATCGTTGCCGCAAGGCCATTGCCCAGAGCGCCCGCGCGCCGCCGCCACTGGCCCCGCGCAAACGGGCTGAAGAGCGCAAAGTATCCGAAGGTTGGAGGGCGATGTTCATGCTGAGAGTGCAGATTTGTCTTTGCGGCCTCGGCGTCCTTTGCGTGAGGCCAGATTTTGTTCAACCTTTCAGGTTTTTCACGGCGAAGCCTTTTGCATACGCTTCCAAATCGCCGCTGGGATCGAACTTCACGCCGTCGAACATCGTCCATGCCGCGTTGTCTTCCTTGCCGTCGGCGTAGCCCATTTCCTTCATGGCCTCCGCGTAGAGATCACCGCGCATGACCTGTTTGGCCACGCCCTCGTAGTCCGGCGCGCCGGTGACCATGCCCCAGCGGCGAAATTGGGTGAGCCACCACTTCGCGTAAGCGGGCTGAGGGTAATTGCAGTTGCGCTTGCTGTAGTGCATGTAGAACTCGTCCTGCATGGTGCGGCCATCGCCGTAGTCGAGCTTGCCGAGCAAACGGCCGAGGATGATGTCCTTGTCGCAATTGATGAAGTTGGGCTTGCTGACGATCTCGCACTGTTCGAGACGGTTGTTCAAATCGTCGAGCCACACGCTGGCGTCGTGCAGGCCCTTGAGCACGGCCTTGACGGTCTTCGGATTTTTCTCCGCGAAGTCGAGCGTGAACGCGCAAACTTTCTCCGGGTGATCTTTCCAGATGTCCTGCGTGGTGACGCTGGTGAAACCAATCTTGTCCGAGATGGCGCGCGCGTTCCAAGGCTCGCCCACGCAGAAGCCGTCCATCTTGCCGATCTTCATGTTGGCAACCATCTGCGCGGGCGGCACCGTGATGAGCGCGACGCCCTTGTCCGGATTGATGCCGCCCGCAGCGAGGTAATAGCGCATCCACATCGCGTGCGTGCCAGGCGGGAACGTCATGGCAAACGTCAGCGGTTCACCCAGCGACTTGGCTTTGTCCACCATGGGCTTGATGGCCTTGGGGTCCGCGCCAACCTTCCCTTTCCAGTCGGCTTTGAGCGTGATGGCCTGGCCGTTACGATTGAGCAGCCAGGGAATGATCATCGGTTTCTTCGGCGAACCCAGCAGGCCCATCGTGCTGGCAATGGGCATGCCGATGAGCATGTGCGTCATCTGATTGTCGCCGGAGGAAAGCGAATCGCGAATGGCCGCCCAATTCGCGCCCTTGGCGATGGTCACGTTGATGCCGTATTTCTTGAAAAAACCTTTCTCCGCGCCGACGACGAGCGGCGAGCAATCCGTGAGCGCGATGATGCCGCAGCGGAGCTTGGTGGTCTCCGGCGCGTTGCTGGCGTAAACGCTGCCGACCCAGCTGCGGGGCAATCCACCGAGGAGCGCGGCGGCGCCCACAGTTTTGGCGGCAGCACGGAGGAACGAGCGGCGATTCCCGTCAGGCAGGAGTGAGTTCGAGGACATTGGTTGGATGGGTATGGTTTGCGTTGACGAGTTGTTTGGCCTCTTCAAAGAGGTCGGTGCGAAAGACGGAGCCTGAGGCCAGCGTGCGAATCGCGGTGCGGTCTTGAATGGCGCCGAGGCGCAACAGATTTTCGAGAATCCAGCGCGCTTTGTTCACGGAAGGTTCGTTGGCCGACTCGTCCCCGAAACAGTGAAAGCCAGGCACCACTTCCACGCGGTCGCCGCCAAAGTCGAACGATCCCGCAAGACTGCGCCGCAGAATGCCCGCAGGCGCGTTGAGGTAATCCGGGCGGGTAAGGATTGCGATGAGGTGTTCCCGGTTCTCCGGCTGATCACAGAACGCGCAGGCTTCGAGGAGTGCCGCCAGCAGACGGAGATATTCGCTGTGATGCGTCTCTGTGAAGTCGCGCCGTACCATCAAGACTTTTTCGGGATGACCGGGAGCGAGCTGCGCGCTGGTGGCGGCGCACCAGCCATCCCCGGATTCTATCGCCATCGAATTCCACGGCTCGCCGACGCAATAGCCGTCGAGATTCCCGGCTTTGAGGGCTGCGAACATCGACGGTGGCGGCACGACGACAATGCTGACGTCCTTGTCAGGATCGATGCCTCCAGACTCGAGCCATTGGCGCAGCAAAAAATTGTGCGATGACCAGTGGAAGACAACCCCGAAAGTGAAGCTCCGCCGTCCGCGGTTACGCTCGATCTCCTGGCGCAACGTCCGCGCATCGCACACTCCGCGCTGACGAAGTTCCTGCGACAGCGTGATGGCGTTGCCGTGTAGATTAAGCACCAGACCCGTCACGCACTCGCGAGCAATCGAACCGTCACCGAGAGTGGCGGCGAAAGGCAGGGGTGCCAGCGCGTGAGCGGCGTCGAGTTCGCCATAGAGAATTTTGTCACGGATGGAAGCCCAACCGGCCTGGCGGCGGAGCTCCACGCTCAGATCGTATTTGGCGAAGAAACCAAACTCGTGCGCTATCACCAGTGGTGCGCAATCGATCAGTGGGACGAATCCGAGGCAAAGCAATTTTGATTTGAGCCGGGCCATAAGGCGTTTGCCGTGTTGTGGTGCGTTGGTTGAACGCTGCCCGTGGCTTTAGCGGCGCTCGTGCCATGCCAGAAATCGATCTGGAATTATGCCCGGAACGAGTGAATCGCCGGGATGAATGGGATTCATGGCGGCGCCGCGGGCCGCGTCTTAACGCGGAACGGGGGGGAACCCGGAACGCGGAAGGGTGCCTGGCGTATTGCGATTCGGCGCTCCCCGTTCCGCGTTCCGCTTTAAAAGAGTGATCTCTTTTGCGCAACGCCGCGCGCACGGCGGCTAATTAACGCCACAAAACGGGTCTGACTTGTCTGACAATCAGAGCAGCACCCGCAGCAGCAGGTAGATATTCACCGCCAGCAGGACAAAGAACCCGATTTTGTAGAACAGTAATGGATTCTTCTCCAGCATCGGCGCGTCGGGGCGGAACCACGGCTTGACCTTCGCCGGGTTCTCCAGGTCGAACTTCATCTCGGAATAACTTTGGTAACGGTCCTCCGGCACGGGACCAATGGCGCGCAGCACGACGGAATCGAGCCACGGCGGAATGTTCGGGTTGCAATGGGAGGGCTTCTTCGCCTGGCGAAATGCCGGATTCTGGAACGGCTCGATCTCGCCGTACGGAAACTGCCCCGCGAGCGCTTCATACAAGGTGACGCCGATGGCAAACAACTCCGTGCGTTCGGAGATAGCCGCGCCTTGAAATCGCTCCGGAGCGAGATAACTGGGCGTGCCGGCGCGCGAGGTGACAGAGAAAATCTCGCTGATGCTGCCAAAGTCGATCAGCTTGAAGGTCGTCCGCTCGCCCTGTTTCAGCACGAGAATGTTTTCCGGCTTGAGGTCGCCGTGCGCAAGATCGAATCGGAGCAGGAACTGCGCGGCATCCAGCAGGAGCCGGCCCAGCGCAATGGCGTCGTCCGTCTTCAGCACGTCGGTCTCGAGCACATCTTTCAACGTCGGCGCCTCGATGTATTCCATCGCGTAGCAGAGGACGCGGGTGTTCTCCGGCACGAACGCGTGGATGAAGAAGTCGGCTTTGAGTCGAGCGAGCGTCCAACTCTCCTTCACGAACTGGTTGCGGATGGCTTCGCTCGCGCGCGCTTGAGCGGGGGGGAACTTTACCACGATGGGTACGCCGTCGCGCGTCGCCATCCACGTCCGCTCGTTTTGATTGAAGGGGCGGACGAGCGTGAAGTCATCAAAAGTCTGGCCGGCTTGCAGTGTCTGAGGAATCTCCAGCGGCTCGCCGGAGGCGCTCGGCGAATCAAGGTGCGTGACTTCGATGGTAATGGCGCACATGTCGTCGAGCGTTTCCTCAGTGGCTTTTTCGCGCGCGGCCATGACGAGCGTGCGCGCGCTCGCGCGCTGGGCGAGGAGCGCGGCGAGTTCGTCGTCGCTTAGCACGGTGGAGATGCCATCGGTGCAAAGCAGCAGCAGGTCACCGACGTTGAGCGGGCGCTCAAAAGTGTGCGGCGCAAGTTCTGTCGCGAGGCCGATGGCTTGCTTGAGCACGTGCTGGAGCTGCGCGCCGTCTTCGACGTGATCAACCGAAAGCCGGGTCATCTCGCCTGAGCGACAGTGATAGACGCGCGAATCGCCGACATTGAGGCCAAAAGCGCGGTCGCCCTCGATGGCCACGACCCCCAGGGTGCAAATCATCTCTGGGCGCTCAAAGCGGGCGAGGGATTCCTGGTGCAGCGTGCGATTGGCGAGCCGCGCGAATTCGTCGAGCGCTTTGGCTACCGTCCAAGTGCGCGGCCGCGATTTGAAATTGGCGGCGATGGAGCGGACGGTTTTCGCGGCGGCTTCACCCGCCTTGTCGGTATCGCCAGCGCCATCGGCCACGACGGCAATCACGGAATCGGGCAGCAACAGCGCCTCGAAGGCGTCGCGCGATTCGCCTTTGCCGTGGGCGGCGAGACCGAAGCGAGTAATGGAGGCTTTCACGAGGGACGTTGAAGAGTCGAAGCGTTAAATCGTTTAAACGGTCTATGAGCCGCGTGACACCGCGGAGTTTTACGCTTCAACGCTTCAACAATTCAACGCTTCAACGAGATCAAATCCTCGCCTGCGCCAGCGCCCCCCAGGTCGTGCGCCAGCGCTTCTTCACCAGGCCGAGGCCGACGAGCGCGGCCAAGCAAAGTCCCGCGAAGATCAGCAGCCCAAAGAGATATTGCCCGGTGTGCTGCCGCGACAGGCCAAGCAGACTCGCCATCAAAAAGCCGCCGATGCCACCGCCGCAGCCGACGAGGCCGGTCATCAAGCCGATTTCCTTCGCGAAGCGTTGAGGCAGGAGTTGGAAGACGGAGCCGTTGGCCATGCCGAACGCGCCGCACGCGATGATGAAGCTGGCGACGTTGAGCGTAAGTTGCAGCGACAGACCCGCGGCCAACAACGCGGCTGCCGCGATGGTGTAGAGGAAATACAGCGAGCGAATCCCGCCAATGCGATCCGCCAGCAAACCGCCGACGGGTCGGGCCAGCGCGCCGACCGCGGTGCAAACCGCCGCCAGATCGCCCGCCTGAACGGGTGAAAGTCCGAATTGATCCTTGAAGTAAATCACGAAGGAACTCGCCAGCCCGACGAATCCGCCAAAGCTCACCGTGTAGTAGAAACAAAACCAGTGCGTGTCCTTGTCGCGGAAAAGCCGAAAGTAGTCGCGCAGTTTCTTGGGCGTGACATGCACCGGCGCTTCGCGGGAGAAAATCCAATAGATGGCGAGCACGAGGATCGCCGGCATAAGCGCGAACCCGAACACCGCCTGCCAGCCGTAGATCTTCGCCAGCCGCGGCGCTAAGATTGCGTCAATCACGACGCCGATATTGCCCGCGCCCGCGAGGCCAAGCACAAGTCCCTGCATGTTCGGCGGATACCAGCGTCCCACCTGCGGCAAGGCCACGGCGAAACTCGCTCCCGCGAAACCGAGCACACAGCCCATGAGCAACGTCGCTTCAAAGCTTTTCAGGCCGACGAGCCACGCCGTCGCCAGACCGGCGATGACGATGCCTTGCCCTAGCAATCCCGTGTTCTTTGCGCCGATGCGGTCCACCATCAAGCCGAGCACGATGCGCAGCACTGCGCCGGAGAGAATCGGCACGGCCACCATCAACCCCTTCTGCTGCGCGGAGAGCGCCAGCGATTCCGGCGCGGCGATCTGCGCGCCCAGCGCGCCAAGGAGCGTCCACACCATGAAGCTGTAATCGAAGTAAAGAAAAGCTGTGACCAGCGTGGGGAAATGCCCCGCCTGTTTTAGCTGCGACCATTTCATCATTTTGGTGAACTGCGCTCATGGAAAAATCCAACCGGCCCATGAAGCGCCGTTGCGAGGGCTTGAGCCGCACCCGTGCCACGGCGAACTGAGCCAGCAGATGAATGGCTATGATTGTTTGAATCGAAGCGATGAACACGGCTCATTGCAGCCGGGACTCGCTGTGGGAAATGGCTTCGGAGCGCGTTCCACACAGCGAGCGAGCGTGCGGAGGCGCGGGATTCAAGCTGGCTGAGAAAATTCGCCAACTGTCGAGATTTGGTCAGAGCGGGTAAAACGCACTGCGGTCCGGGTGGAAGAAAGTATTCAGTATCCAGTGTTCAGTGGACGGGTCTTTGAATACTGAACACTGATTCACTTCTCTTGGCGACTACTTCGCCTTGGGCCGCTTCGACTTTCCGTTGCCGAGGAAACGGTTTACGGCGTTCAGGTAGGCGCGGGCGCTGGCCTCAATGACGTCAGTGCTTGCGCCTTTGCCGGTGATGAGTTCGGTATCGCCGAAGTCCACTTTCACAGTGACTTCGCCGAGGGCGTCCTTGCCTTCACTCACGGCGCGGAGTTGATAGTCCATGAGTTTGCCGCGCGTTTTCGTGATGCGGTCCATTGCCTTCAATGCCGCATCCACCGGACCGTCGCCGATGCTGGCGTCCTGCTGAACTTCGGCGGTCTTCCCGGAGCGTTTCAAGCGCACGGTCGCGGTGGGAACGGTCTGGTTGCCGCTCGTCACGTTGAGGTAATCGAGTGACCAGGTTTCCGGGACTTCAGTAATTTGGCCCTCGACGAGCGTGGCGAGATCGTCGTCATAGACGAACTTCTTCCGGTCGCCGAGTTCCTTAAAGCGTACAAAGATCGCAGCTACGTCCTCATCGCTCATCTTGAAGCCGAGATGTTTCAAGCGCGCGGCTACGGCAGCGCGTCCGCTGTGCTTGGTGAGCGGAAGCTCGGTGAAGCCCCAGCCCACATCGCGCGGGTCCATGATTTCGTAGGTCTCGCGCTTCTTGAGGATGCCATCCTGGTGAATGCCGCTGCCGTGGGCGAAGGCGTTCGCACCGACGATGGCTTTGTTGCGCGGCACGGGAAAGCTGCACATGCGCGAGACGAGGCGCGAAGTCTTCACGATTTCGCGCGGCTTCAAACCGGTGTGAAGCCCTTTGAACATGTCGTTGCGGGTGCGGACGGCCATGACGAATTCTTCGAGGGCGGTATTGCCCGCGCGCTCGCCGATGCCGTTGATGGTGCCTTCGACCTGACGCGCGCCGCCTTGCACCGCGGCGAGAGCATTGGCGACAGCGAGGCCGAGGTCATCGTGACAATGTGCGCTGAAGATAATGCTCTTCGCGCCCTTCGCGTTGGCGATGACGTGGCGAAACATGCGCTCGTATTCGGCGGGCGTGGCGTAGCCGGTTGTGTCGGGCATGTTGATGGTGTTGGCGCCGGCCTCGATGGCGGCTTCGACGACTTTGACGAGAAAATCCAGTTCGGTGCGCGAGGCGTCTTCGGGCGAGAACTCGACGTTGCTGACGAATGATTTCGCGCGCTTCACGCTCTCAATGGCGAGGCGGATGATTTCGTTCTGCGCCTTGCCGAGTTTGAATTCGCGATGGAGCTTGGATGTGCCGAGGAAAACGTGGATGCGTCCGCGCTTGCCGGCGGGTTTGATGGCGTGACCAGCGGCATCGATGTCTTTGGGCACGCAACGGGCGAGGCCGCAAATGACGGGGCCTTTGACCTCGCGAGCGATTTCCTGGACGGACGCGAAGTCGCCCTCGCTGGCAACGGGAAAGCCGGCTTCGATGATATCGACGCCGAGTCGCGCAAGCTGGCGGGCGATTTCGAGTTTTTCGCGCGGGGTCATGGCGGCGCCGGGACATTGCTCGCCGTCGCGGAGCGTGGTGTCGAAGATGATGATGCGATTGTTTTTCATGTTTCTTTCTATTTTCTGGCGGCGCGGCCCTCGTTCATCTTATGGAAAAACAAAACCCCACCGCCGGGTTTGGCAGTGGGGGTTTGTTGGTTTAAAGCCTCGTCAACACCCGACCGCCGCGCTGCGCAGCAGCAGCGCGTTGGTAAGCAGCAGAGTGTTCACGTTCAAATTCACCATGGAGAAGGTATCGGCAGGGCGGGCGACGGTCAAATCCTATTTCGCCCATCACTTTACCGCAAGGCAATGTTTCATGCGTTCTTCTTTTCTGTGGCTGGGGGCGTCGCAGTGCTTTGACGGACGATGATTTCTGCGCCGAGGCGTTTCGTCGCGAGCCGAGTACCGCTCAAAAGCTTGAGCATGCTGTCCATGGCGGCGACACCCAAGCGCAGCTTGGGCTGGCGAACCGTGGTCAGGGGGACACGAAAATGCTCGCTGACAAGAATGTTACCGAATCCGACCAGGGACAAGTCTTGCGGAATTTTTAAACCTTGGCCAAGAAACACATTGGCGGCGCCAATGGCGACGAGATCGTTGACGGCCTGGACTGCGGTAGCGCCGGGAGCTTCCTGGAGCATTTGAAGGGCGGCCTTTTCGCCTTCTTCAATCGTGCCTCCCGCGTTAAAGATAAGTTTGTCATCTTGCTCAACGTCCGCTTCGCGCAAAGCACGGCGGTAGCCTTCAATTCTCTCGTGCGACGACGGCGCGGCGGGGGGACCGGCGAAGAACGCGATCCGTTTATGGCCCAGCTCGAGCAGGTGTTTTGTGGCCGTGAAACTGGCCGAGATATCGTCGGTCTCCACATTCACGAACTGTTCGCAAAACGGCGCGCGGTGTCCCAGCAACACCGTTGGCGTGGCGCGCTTCAACAGTTCTGCATAAATCGGAGCGGTCGGTTCCAAACGATAGGTGGGAGTGATGAACAACCCGTCCACACGGCGGGACAACAGGCGCCGGATGACGGCGTGTTCCCGTTCCGGGAGGTTCATCGATTGGGCCAGAATCACGTCGTAACCCAACTCGTGGGCCTGTTCTTCGATCGCCATCACGACGCGAGCGAAAACCGGATTGGTGACAGCGGAGATGACAAGACCGAAGAGTTTGGTGGTCTTATTGCGCAACCCTTGTGCGACGGAGTCGGGCGTGTATCCCATCTGCTCGGCGAGCGCCCGAACGCGCGCCTTGGTAGCGGCCGAAATGTCGGGGGCGTCCCGCATGACTTTGGAAACAGTCATGACGGAGACGCCGGCCTGAGCCGCGATGTCTTTGAGGCGAATCATACTCTTCAGTTGAAGGTTCTGGACTGCTGGCTTCGACTGAGATCGATTTGGAGGGGCGGATCCAGAGGCAGTGTGCGCTTGGAATGCCGGAACTTGTTCATATGTTGGAACCGCTCCAGTTTAGCTTCCGGCGCAAGGTTTCAAAGAAAGAACTTCCAGCGAGGTGAAGCAGGCGAATCGAGTGGCGGCTTCGCTTGATGGTTACCACTTCGCCGGTGGACAACGGGATAATCTTCTGCCCGTCGGCAGTGAGGAAGGTGTCCACGCGTTCGCTTAACACTTTCACTCGCACGATGGAATCGAGGCTGACGATGACGGAACGGTTGGACAGAGTGTGCGGACAGATCGGAGTGAGCGTAAACACATCCGCCCGGGGACTGACCACGGCGCCGCCGGCGGACAGTGAGTAGGCGGTCGAACCCGTGGGAGTGCAAACGATCAGACCGTCGCAGCGATAGCGGGTCAGGGTTTCTCCATCCACCATGACCTCCAACTCGATCAAGCGAGGAGCAGCGCCGCGACTGACGACGAAATCGTTGAGCGCGGTTTCCGCAATGCGGTTTGAACTATTGCGTGCGGCGGCTTCTATGAGAGACCGGGATTCCAAGATAGTTTCCCCCGCCCAGATCTGTTTGAGTGCGAGCGACAGTTGGTGGGCCTGAACGTCGGTCAGGAATCCCAATGATCCCACGTTGATGCCTATGAACGGCGTGCGTGAGCCAGCGGTTTCTCGCGCCACGCGCAGCATGGTGCCATCACCACCAAAGACCATGAGCAAATCCACTTGGCGTGCCAGAGCCGCGGGGCTGGGACATGTCGGTGCTTTGAGATTGGCGAGAGCGGCAGTGGCCGCGTCGGTAACCACAACGCGCTGGCTGGCGCGAATCAACGACGCGGCGCGGCGAACCAGCGGGCGGCTGGAAACCTTGTCGGCATTGGCGATGAGTCCGACGCGTTTGATTTGTTCAGACAGTTTTTTCAATCAGCGCCAGGAATTCCTTGTTACCCGCAGGCCCCAAAAGAGGTGACTCAGTGACGCCGCGCCAGCACATCCTCGGTAATGAGCCGGCAAACGACTCGATTTCGCTCAACACGCGCTCGTGGATTCCGGAGTCAGTGATGACGCCAGCTCCTTTGTCTGCTTCGGCTTTGCCGGCCTCAAATTGCGGTTTAATCAACGCGACGATATTACCGGAAGGGCGCAACAAGGCAACAGCCGCCGGGAGAATTTTTCGCAGCGAGATGAATGAACAGTCGATGACGATCAAATCCACCAATGGCAGAAAGAGGGGAGAGGTGTGAGGGGAGAGGGGAGAGGGGTCGGAGTTCGCACTTCTCTCCTCTCCCCTCTCACTTCTCACGTCCGCAGGCTTCAGATTGCGGGCATCGGTTTGCTCCATCACGACCACTCGCGGGTCCTTCCGGAGCTTCCACGCCAGCTGAGCCCGTCCCACGTCCACCGCATACACCCTGGCGACCCCGCGTTGGAGCAGACAGTCGGTGAACCCGCCGGTGGAAGCGCCCAGATCGATCACCATTTGCTGGCTGACATCCAGACCGAAGTGATCCAACGCGTGTTCCAATTTGTGGCCGCCACGGCCGACGTATTTCTCCTCGACGGAAATGGAAAGCTGGTCGCTCTCCTTGACGGAATCCCCTGGCTTACGAGCGGGTTGGCCGTTGATGTTTACCCACCCGGCCATGATGGCACGCTGGGCCTTTTCACGACTGGTGCAAAGCCCTCTCTCGACCAAGGCGACATCCAGGCGCTTCACGTCCGCAGCTTGCCTGCGGAAGTGAGAAGTGAGAAGTGAGAAGTGAGGAGGATCCTGAATCCTTAGCCAGGGTTTAGAGCGTGGTAAAAACGCGTTCTCGAATTGCGGAATTCTCTGCACTGGATATTGGAGGGGCTTGCGGCGGATCGCGTCGGGGTCGCCAAGGCGCGGCA